>OGEB01001287.1_pt1 | contig 10652 bp, 8 predicted proteins | sample 1570541 | NCBI WGS metagenome assembly OGEB01 (sample SAMEA2581975, study PRJEB24529) | metagenome | biome: Human gut stool | place: China | collected 2011 | reverse complement strand
GGGACTGGGTGAGACGGCCTTCCATCTCAAAGACTTTATCCCTGTCAAATCCTACAGGCACGAAATGGTCCTCGCCATTGGAGGTCACAATAAAATAATCTTTGGAACCAACCAGACGATACAGATCCTCCATTACAGGACCGGGCTGTTCCAGATAACATTTCCGGCTGATCAGTCTGCTGAAAAATGCCCATTTAGATTCTTCTGTAGGATACTGAAAGAATAATCCCTGCAGTATGTTTCTGATCCCGTATCTGCTGCGGAAATCTCCGAAATCTTTCTGAAACCAGTGATCATCTGCAAAAATATTGTATCCTTCTGAAATAGATAATCCGTTACTGGCGCCGATGAGAAGAGCGTCTGCTTCCTGGATAGCTTTATAAATATTTCTGAAGTTTTCTTCCATAATGTTATTTCTCCTTTTCCAACTGTATCCGAAGTTCTTTTAATATATCTGCCAGATTGCCTTGCAGGTAAAGACTTCTCCCTTTTTTAAATGTTCCGGAGCAGAAGAGGCTTCCTGGTTCAGACAGACGTAAAACACCTGGCTGTTACGGGCCGTCATGTCCCAGAAAGGCAGTCTGATCACCCCCGGTGTCATCTCTCTAATCTTTTCCGGCAAGTACAGCCTTAAGAGCCAGATATAGCTGACCTGTAGGCAGATGCCACATACTGTAAATATATTTTGTATAGTAGGCCCATTGCTGTTCCAGGGATGTCTTTGTGACTATGCTTCTCCATGCTCCTTGTTTTCCTCTTTCTTTACCCTCACTGCCTCCTGCAGCACCAGGGCAATGTCTTCTTTGATAGCCAGCCCCTTCTGTTCTATTTCTCTGGGAAGAATGGCGTCCTTTGGATTAATGGTAATGTAAAACGCCTTAGGCAGGGAGTATGTGAGATTCCAGAAAGGTTCCTGGATAAACATAGGGGTCATTCGTCCTACGCCCAACTCCAGAAAAAGGATCTTCTTCTCTTTATTCTTTTCCAGAAATTCGTTGATCTTCCGGTATTCGTCTTTATACTTGGCACCTTCCAGAAATGTATATCCCCGTACCCAGGGCTCCATCTGGGCTCCGCATTTTGGACAGCGGGGGATCATTTTGGCGGGGATACACAGATTCTCGTCAATAGCTGCATTCATGGCATAGACCATATCCTTGTTGTAATAAATCTGGTCATGACATCGGCGGCTGCACTGATAATAGCGGGAATCACCCTGGATGGCGCTTAATTTTTCTTCGGACACCACACGGGTAAACTGGAAGTCCTGATTGGTGGTCATAATATGATAGTTTTTACCCTCAAGGAGTTCCATGAGATCGTAGTAAGGCTGTCCTGTAGGACACTCATATTCCATATAGCCCATACGTACAAGAAATGCCCAGTGAGCTTCCGGGGAAGGATAATGATAGTAAAATCCGTTAAAGGCTCCGGTAAATCCATATTTTTTATGGAAATCCCCCAGATATTTCTGAAATATCGCATCATTCTGATAGAAAAAATTATAGCCACAGGAAGCGGACATGCCGGCTGCTGCTCCTACCAGAATGGCTTCAGCAGAATTAAGTTTATCTAATAAGGTCCGGGCATTTTTTTGATATGCATTTTCAAAAACAATATTTTTCATTGGCTGCATGGTTGACTTTCCTTTCTTTTATTGTTATTATTAAAATTACATCAAAATTGTACCATGTTAAAATATAAATTACAAGAAGAAAAAGAGCATCTGACCAGTGCCCAGATTGCAAAAAGTGTAAAAACAAATCCTGCCTATATCCGGCAGCTGATGGCCGTGCTGAAAAATGCAAGCCTTATCTCCAATACCCAAGGCCAGGCAAACGCCTGTCTTACCAAACCTGCAGATGAAATTACTATGCTGGATATATACCGGGCAGTAGAGGGAGAAAAGCCTTTGCTTCATCTTGATATTGATACCAACCCAGAGTGTGGAGTATACTGATAATAATAAAGAGACTGTAACATTCATGGAAAACTATGAGTTGTTTCAGTCTCTTGAGGCACCTCTTTTACATCTCAACTTATTCAATCATTTTTTGCGCCGCCCTGTATTTTCCGATCCCCGTACTTCTTCATGATAGAAATAGTCCACGATTACAGGATGGCCTGGCTCTGCGCGGCCATAAGGCAGTTCGTTGTCTACAAAAGGACAGTCGTATTTTTGTGACATCTGTGCTGCCTGGTTTTCCAATGCCCGAAAATAGCTTCGATCTCCCTTGCGATAGATTTCATCATACAGGGTAACAAGGTGGGGATAACATTTCTGAATATAATCCAGGATCTCCTGTTTGAAACCACCGCGGAGATTTAGATTTTCTAACCATACCAGGTCACACTGATCTTTCACACGTTCAAAAATCTTTTCAAAATCTGTGATGCCCGGAAATACTGGAGAAATGAAACAAACCGTGCGTATTCCGGCTTCGTATACCTGCTTCATTGCCTCAAGTCTGCGGCTGATGCTGACAGCTTGATCCATGTCTGCCTGAAATTTTTCATCTAATGTGTTGATCGACCATGAGACAGTGACTTTTCCCATTTCTTTTAGCAAGTCAATATCCCGGAGTACAAGATCCGATTTCGTACAGATAAGGATTTCTGCACCGCTATTTTTTAACTGTTCTAAAATCCTGCGGGTATTTCTTATCTCCTTTTCCTGGGGCAGATACCCATCTGTCACGGAACCAATCACTACCCGTTGGCCTTTATATTTTCTCGGGTTTTTAATTGCCGGCCAGTGTTTTATATCCAGAAATGTTCCCCACGATTCGGTATGCCCGGTGAACCGTTTCATAAAAGAGGCATAGCAGTATTTGCAGCCGTGGGTACATCCTACATAAGGATTGACAGAATATCCCCCTACCGGAAGACTGGATTTAGTCATGATATTTTTTGTTTCTATATCCCGGATCAGAATATTCTTTTCCATTATTTTTTCCATGCGTTCTGTTCCTCCAAAACCCGGATAAATGCCGAGGGCAGATCCTGGATCATTTGATTATCTCCCATAACGGGAAGTAGATCCTCTTTCATAAACACCGGTTTTGAATCATCTACAATCAGAATTTTTTGTCTTTTATTCATATTTTTTTACCTTTATCCCTGTTGATTTTATGATGTTCCAAATCATATCCGATTGACTACCAGTTTCTAACATCTTGCTATTTTCTTCTATTCAGCCTTCCCCTCTGGGAAAATAATTTTAAACACAAAGAAAAAAATCACCATGGAAACTCCACCTGTAATAATTGTCACAAGCATGTTATAGACTGCCGGTGCCACATATGCAGATGCAACTGGCATCCACAGATTATTAAATCCATTACAAATCAGTGAAATTACCACCCATGCAACAAAATACCAGATTGCCTGATATACAGGATTTCCACGGCTTTTAAAAGTAATATTTCTCTGAAGTGGAAAATTGATACACTGTGCAAGAAATGACCCCAATTCATAACTGATAAAATAGCCAAGTCCACCACCGATCAATATATTCCCCGTTGCATCACGCAATACATTATACCCCAGCAAACTCCATGTAAATTTTACTCCAAACAGATTCATGGAAACCTTTGGCCACATAAATTCTGTACCAGCCAGACCAATTCCCAAAATCCCTGGTAAAAATGTAAATACAAGATACTGGAATACTGTCACGCCCATACTGAATATAACAAAATAGAATATCTGATAAAGCCATTTTGCAATAGCAGAATGTTTCTCTTCAAAACATTTCCATATATTTTTTATACGATTCATCTGCACTTCCCTCCGGCTTCTTTTAATAATTTTTCATATTTCTTATTATTTCTTCTGTTTCTGAAATATCCGCCAACTACTTTTTTTACTCCAAGCATAAAGTGACCATTCACAGCATCGACAATTCCATATACCATTTCCATACTGACTGCCCCGCCGGTCATCTTGGCAATCCCCCGGAACGGCATATTGTAAATAAAAAGAATATTCAGATCTGGCTTTCCCTGTGCCTCACTCTTCTTTTTCATTTTTGTGAGACATCTATATATCAGTCTTGCAAGTCGGCTTTTTGCATAATACATCTGACAGATTGCATCATTGATTTCCAGGTTTCCACTCCATCTCCCGTTCGGTATCTCATGGCCAAGAAGTTCACGAAATTCCTCATCTGATATTTTCTGCACAATTCCTGTATAATAATAAGGCATTTTTGCCGGATTATACGGATATCCTTTACTATTTCCTGTTCTCTCAGTCGTACCTGTTAAACGAATATCTGCAACACTGGCTCCTACCATAATCTGATAAGTTCCTGTTTCTATTTCCCACTGTCCCGTTTTTATATTCCAATAACGGAATGTCTTATCATCAAACGGAATCCTGAGCTGTCTGCTTTCTCCTGCCTTTAGATAAACTTTTGCAAAACCTTTCAGTTCTTTTTCCGGTCGGAACACGATTGCATTAGGAAGTCCTACATACATCTGAACAACCTCAGCTCCATCTCTGTCACCTGTATTGGTAACCGAAACTTTGATTCCATCCTCTTCTATGATAAGATCAGAATATGTAAATTCCGTATAGGAAAGTCCAAAACCAAATGGAAACTGCACCCGTACTTTTGAAGTATCATAATAGCGATATCCTACATAAACACTCTCGCGGTATTCCGATGTTTTCTCATTACTTGGATAATATCGAAATGCCGGTGTCTGTTCATAAGATATGGGATATGTTTCTGCCAGTCTTCCTGATGGGTTCACCTTTCCGGTCAGAATATCCAATGTTGCAGAAGCGCCTGCCTGTCCATTCAGATAGCCATGCAAAATCGCTTTGCAGCAGGTGTGCCATGGCATTTCTATCGCTGATCCAGCACTCAGTATTCCAATAATATTTTCATTCACTTTACTGATATCCTGCAGAAGATCGATCTGGTCCTGCGGAATACGCATATGGGTTCTGTCCAGTCCTTCTGATTCACTGATTTCATCAAGACCAAAGCAGAAAATCACAATATCCGCGTTCATAGACAAATTTAGTGCAAACTTTCTATCATTCTCATCTACATCTCCATTTCTCTGATAGCCTCTTGTCATCCCCAAAATATTCAGATCATATTGTTGCAAAATCGATGACATATCTTCTACTTTTGTTGGATTGACCATAGAAGATCCTGCCCCCTGATATCTGGGTGAAAAAGCAAAATCTCCAATAATAGCGATGGATTTTTTGGTATCCAGCGGAAGAATCTGTTTTTCATTTTTCAGAAGAATCATGCTTTCTGCTGCTGCTTTCCTTGCCAGTTGATGATGTGCATTTCTGTCAAAGTTTTTATCTGAAAGCTTCTTCCCTGATGTCAGTTCCATCACTGCATCCACCAGTTCTCCAACTCTTTCATCCAAATCTGCTTCCTTCAGCTTTCCATTTCGGACAGCAGCAATCACTTCACCAACATAGTCGTACCCACAGGACGGCATCTCCAGATTTGAGCCGGCAGCAACACCTTTCACATGGTCATTGCTTCCGCCCCAGTCTGTTACTACAATTCCATCAAATCCCCATTCTTTGCGCAAGATATCTGTCAAAAGATGTTTGTCCTCATTAGCATAAATCCCATTAATCTGGTTGTAACTGGTCATGATTGCTTTTGCGTGTCCTTCTTTAACAGCTATCTCAAAACCGGTCAGATAAATTTCTCTTAATGTCCGTTCGTCAACAACTGCGTCCATTGCCATTCTCCGAAGTTCCTGACTGTTAACCGCCAGATGCTTCGGGCAGGCATAAACGCCTTTACTCTGTATTCCACGAATATATGACGCTGCCATCTTCCCGGAAAGATATGGATCTTCTGAAAAATATTCAAAGTTTCTTCCACATAATGGGCTTCTTTTAATATTTAATCCCGGACCAAGCAGGATATTTACATCCATACTTGCTGCTTCCTCTCCAAGAGCCTGTCCAATCTCTTCCCCCAGATCCTGATTCCAGCTGTTTGCTATCGTCGCTGCTGTGGGAAAACAAGTTGCATTCAAGGATGCATTCAGTCCCAGATGGTCTCCTGCTCCTGCCTGTTTTCTGATTCCATGCGGTCCATCTGAAAGAAAGATGGACGGGATGGAAAGCCTGTCAATTTCTCTGGTCTGCCAGACAGTTTTTCCACTGAGGATTGCTGCCTTTTCTTCTATTGTCATCTTTTCAACCAATTTTTGCTGTTTCATAACTGTTTTCCATCCCACTTTCATCCTTATTCAACATTCTTTCTTTTCTTATATCCTTTGATTACCAATACTTCCATTCCTGCCATGAAAAGTGCTATTACAATGTCGATTCCAATTCCTGTTTTTTTCCAGTTTTCCATACCTGTTTCTTCGTGTTCTCCATCATAAGCCCAGCTGCTTACAACTGTATACATGACATTTTTGCAGGCATTCCTCATCTGAAGTACGGCTGTTGGATGCTCCGGATTGGCTACATTGTTCTCTTCTCCGTTAAATGTGGACAACATTGCATCTACTCCATTCGCCAAAGCTGCATCTGCATTCATAAATCCATGACCATTGTTTCGGAAGAAGTCTGTAAGCGCCATTCCCCTGAATCCCCATTCATCTCTGAGAACTGTATTCATAAGGTTACTGCTTTCTCCAGTCCATTTATCTCCAAGGAAACTCCAGGAAACCATAACTGCATTTGCGCCACCCTGTTTTACAGAAATTTCAAATGGTTTCAGATAGATTTCCCGGATTGCCTGCTCATTTGACCAGACACTTACCATCTTTGCATTTCCCTCATATAGAGCAAAATGTTTGATATAAGAATAAACTCCATATTCTCTTGCTCCTTCTACTGCTTTTGCTCCCATATTTCCTGCAAGAACTCCATCTTCTGAAAAGTATTCATAGTTTCTTGCTCCAAATGCGGTTCTATGAGTATTCATACCTGGTGCATACCAGCCCTCTGCACCCATTTCCTGACTGATCTTGCCCATGCATTCACCCCAGGCCTGTGCAAGTTCCTTATTCCATGTGGAAGCAACCACAACTTCAATTGGAAATCCAATAGAACCAACTCCTGTAAAGTTATTATTAATTGCTGCTGGTCCATCGAAATCAAGTGTAGCCACTTTTCCCACAGAATCCATGGCTGCTGTCTGATAACCAGCCATTGCAATCATATTTGCCATTTCATCAACAGTAAGCTGATCCAGAAGTTTTTCCCAACGAGGATCGTCATAATCAGCATCACGCATATCAGCTAATGTAAGTCCATTATCTGCTCCCGTTGTCGGCATTACATCCTCATCATTGAGATATGTAGTCTTATCAAAGTTGCTGTTCAGATGATATTCAGAAACATATGGCTCACCCAGCTCTGCAGATGCCGGTGCTACTGTAGCCTCTTCATAATTTGCAAAATGATCTGCTCGTGATAAATATGTCACATCGCCTTTTGCATCTTCAAATACATTTGTTGCTGCAGTATCATCTGATGCTCTTTTATTTTCTCCCTTATATACTACATCTTTATCTGCAGTATAAGTTTTCTGATCCAGCACAGTGTGTGAATCACTGTTAATAGAGATTACATAGTCACCTTTTTCAAGAACATACGCTTTTGCATTATTCTCATCATAGGAGGCCATATCTTCTATACTAAATGTAACTGTAACAGTCTGAGATTCTCCCGGCTGAAGCAGATTTGTTTTTTCAAACTCAATCAGATTTGCAGAAGATTTCTCAATTCCCCCATTTGTATATGGCGGTTTATAATACACTTCTACTACATCTTTTCCGGCAACATCTCCTGTGTTGGTTACTTCTACATCTACAGAAATCTGTCCGTCTTTTTCCTCCAGTTCACCCATCTTCTGTTCAAATTCCGTGTAACTCAGACCATATCCAAATGGATACTGTACAGTTTTATCGTAATCAATCGCACCTTCCTGTGCAGCTGTTTCATAGTACTTGTATCCTACATAAATACCTTCCACATAATTGGTAAATGCCGGAGCATACACCTGCGCAGTTCCTGCGTTCATTCCTTCAACAGCCATATCTGCCAGATTTGTATACTCTATTTTTTCTGCATTATTCCACCACGGAGCAGTCGTCATATCATAAATAAATGTATCCGGTGTTTTTCCGGAAGGATTGACTTCACCTGAAAATACTTTACCAAGTGCATTAAATCCCACATTTCCCGTTCCGGGGCACCATACAACAGATTTAATCTGAGGATATTCATCTGCGAAACCAAGTTCAAACTGATTTGCTCCATTATAAATCACAATCACATTATCAAAGTTTGAGCAAACCATATCCACCATATCTCTCTCAGTTTGTGAAAGCTGTAAATAATGCTCTCCCTCAGGAAAATCATCATATTCATCTGAATTATTATCATATGCTGCTTTTTTTACATCCATAGGAATATCATTATGACCTTCACCTGCTTTTCTGGAAAGAACCACAACTGCCACATCAGAATACTCTTTCGCACTTTTAATAAGCTCATCATCGTAAGTATCTACAGGTGGCTCCGGTAATGTCCAGCTCTGTTTCTGGATAGACATTTCCGGATTATCTGCACCATAATTGTTATAAAAATCAACCAGTTCCTGGTTAATAGAAAATCCGGCATTTTCAAGTCCCTGATTCAGACTGACAATATCATACAGATCATTAATTCCACCGGAACCAGCTCCTCCGTAAGCCGGATTAATAGATTCCCAGCCAAAAATATTCAGTTTTTTTGTTTCATTTAAAGGAAGCAGGCTTTCATTCTTCAGAAGAACAATTCCGTCTTCCATAATTTCTTCTGCTACTTCCGCAGCTTCTTCATTTGTTTCATCGCTTAAAGTTCCATTTCCCGTTGCCAGTCCAATCAACGTAGCCATTGGTCCAAAACAGATCATATTCACGCAGACAACAACTGCAAGAACCATTGCGATCGCAGCTTCCCCTCTTATCAGAAATCTTTTGTCCCTGGACATCCTGCGGCATGCGATCATAATTACGATTCCAATTACAAGTGCAGCAATAATACCGATAATATACGGTTTGCATAATTGTAATACCGCCAGAACATCTTCCATTTCAACACTGATCATTCTCTTTTTCCTCCTTTGACTCTCTTGTCTTTTTCAGGTATCATTTCCTGTTGGCATTACTATAACATGATTATTATTTTGTGCTGTTTTTGGCACAAGATGCAGCAAATATGGCACAAAATACTAAAAAAGGTCCACCGGACCTTTTTGTCGTATGCTTGGCAAAAAAAATACCCAGAGCATTACAATACTCTGGGTAAAAGAATCTTTAATTCAAACCAGTTCTGCTGTACTCCAAATACTACAGAACCATCATATTTTTCTACAGCTTTACGAATACTCTTCAATCCAAAACCATGGTTTTTACTATCCTTTTTTGTTGTTATGATCAGATTCTCTTCATTTTGGGAAATTTCTGCTTCACAATAATTCTCTATCTTGATGAACACAAATCCTTTTTGAAGGGATACTGTCAGATGGATCAGTCTTTTTTCCTGATCTGGAATCAAAATTACATGTTCAATCGCATTATCCAAAGCATTTCCAAATATAGAACATATATCTGTTACATGCATATGATCCAATAATTTTCCATCTGCCACACAGGTAATCTGTATATGATTTTTTCGACAATGGAAAATCTTAGCTGCCAGAATCGTATCAAGTACCTGATTCCCCGTTCTGCTTATATTTTCAAAAGCAGCGATTTCCTTTTCCATAGAATCAATCCATTTTTTTCGTTTCTCTTCATCTGATTCCGCACGAAGTCCCGTTATCTGGTGTTTCAGATCATGGTATTTCATTTGTATAAGATCCAGGCTGTCCTGATAATTTCGGTATTGATCATACTGGCTTTTCAGCATCACGTTCATTACTGAAAGTTCTTTCTCGGCAACATACTCACTGATCCTGCTCTGATAAGCATGCAGGATTGCAATTCCTCCAAAATCGACCAGTGTTCTGATAGAAAAAATATCTGCACGTTCTCTGCTCGCAAATGGTGCATTTTCATTTAAAAAGCTCAGATTACTAAAAGCAAAGATTGCAACAGCCATGATTGCCGCCGCTGCTACTTCCTTTACTGTCATCTGTTCAAGATAATTCTGCTTCAGGAGATCTTTTTCTAAATAAATATTAATAGTAAAGCAGCCTCCAAAAATAACCATCGTGATCAGAATTTCAACCCAGATGCTTTGATTCCCCCATGCCTGTACAATAGATACAATCTGCCACTGCAGCGAAGCTACAAACTCAGCAAGAACAAATGCACGGGCACAGCAATAAGCCGCTCCCAGAGGCTTCATATTTCCTCCGACCATAAGAAATCCATACATCATACCTGCAGCGATCATCATACAGGGAACCCACAAAATTTCAGTTACGCTGCCTGTCAAAGTCAGAAAGATACTCTGCATTGCCAACATGAAAAGACTGCCTATAAGAAAATGTACAGATTTCATGTTTTCTTTTTTTAGGATATAAAGATAAACCAAACATGATCCCCACTCTGCTATTGCCGTATAAATTCTTGGAATATCCTGATATAACATAGTATCCGTTACTGAAAACTTATAAAAAGTTATAAACTTCTATGTTCCATTCCTACTTC
>OGEB01001281.1_pt1 | contig 10778 bp, 13 predicted proteins | sample 1570541 | NCBI WGS metagenome assembly OGEB01 (sample SAMEA2581975, study PRJEB24529) | metagenome | biome: Human gut stool | place: China | collected 2011 | reverse complement strand
TTAATCAGCGAGTCAGCTTGGGAAGAAATGACCTGCTTATTCGCACCTTCCCTAGCTGGCATTTTCCCTGTAAACGTACTCTCTTCTCCAGCGTCTCGGCATCACGGTAATAATTGGCGTCCAGTACCAGAGCGACCACGGTATTATTTTCCAGATCCAGTAATTCGAGTGAATCAAAACAGCCTTCTTCCGACAAAGTCCCAGAAACACGTTTCGTCACTTCACCTTGCTCATCCATTAATGTCTGAGTGAAATCTTTTACCGGACCACGCAGCGGATCAAAATCGAATTCATTAGAGAAACTGGCCATCTCAGGGGTAAATGAAAGTGTTACCTCTGTGCGGTCACATCCTGTGAGGAATATCGCGAGTAAGCATGGTAGTAATTTGTATTTCACAACAGTCACCAGAGAGTAGAGATGATTCTCAATCATAGTAGCAAATACAGTACTTTACACGTTAAATGCTATGCTTAAAGAAGTTATCTTCGCGTAAGGAGCTTATGATGAAACTCTCAACCTGCTGTGCCGCGCTTCTGCTCGCCCTCGCCTCACCCGCGGTACTCGCCGCGCCGGGATCCTGTGAGCGCATACAGAGCGATATATCACAGCGCATTATCAATAATGGCGTACCCGAAAGCAGCTTCACGTTAAGTATTGTACCCAATGACCAGGTTGATCAGCCTGATTCCCAGGTCGTCGGCCATTGCGCTAATGATACGCATAAAATTCTCTATACCCGCACCACCAGCGGTAACGTCTCTGCTCCCGCGCAGTCTAGCCAGGATGGCGCGCCTGCCGAACCGCAGTAACACATTATCGACTGAACGCCGGATATGACAAATCCGGCGATTTGAACATACAACATAATCCCACCTTATTACTCATACCCTTCTATTGATATGGATTAATAATTCTTAACCCAAAATGGGTAGACTCCCTCTATTGTTAGCGCGCTAAATATTCAATATATAAACTTTTATATAACGATAAAGAACAGGGAGTGAGTTATGTCCAAAAATGAACGAATGGTGGGCATCAGCCGCAGAACACTCGTTAAATCAACCGCGATAGGTTCTCTTTCGCTTGCTGCAGTCGTTTTTTCTTTACCGTTCACCCTGCGCAGTGCAGCGGCAGCGGTACAACAGGCCAGCGAAAAAGTGATCTGGGGTGCCTGTTCCGTCAACTGTGGTAGCCGCTGTGCACTTCGTCTACATGTTAAAGATAATGAAGTGACCTGGGTGGAAACTGACAATACCGGCAGCGATGAGTACGGCAACCATCAGGTACGCGCCTGTTTGCGCGGTCGCTCCATCCGCCGGCGTATTAATCATCCCGATCGCTTGAATTACCCAATGAAACGCGTGGGCAAACGCGGCGAAGGCAAATTCGAACGGATTAGCTGGGATGAAGCCCTGGATACTATCGCCAGTAGCCTGAAGAAAACCGTCGAACAATATGGCAATGAGGCTGTATATATTCAGTACTCTTCGGGGATCGTTGGCGGCAATATGACCCGCTCTTCGCCATCAGCCTCGGCGGTCAAACGCCTGATGAACTGCTACGGCGGTTCACTCAACCAGTATGGCTCCTACAGCACTGCGCAAATTTCCTGTGCCATGCCCTACACCTACGGCAGTAATGATGGCAACAGCACCACGGATATTGAAAACAGCAAGCTGGTCGTGATGTTTGGTAACAACCCGGCAGAAACCCGCATGAGCGGTGGTGGCATCACTTATCTTCTTGAAAAAGCGCGCGAGAAATCGAACGCCAAAATGATTGTTATCGATCCGCGATATACCGATACGGCTGCCGGTCGTGAAGACGAATGGCTCCCTATTCGCCCGGGCACCGATGCCGCGCTGGTTGCGGGTATTGCCTGGGTATTGATTAACGAAAATCTCGTTGATCAACCTTTTCTCGATAAATACTGCGTCGGCTATGACGAAAAAACCTTACCCGCAGATGCACCCAAAAATGGTCACTATAAAGCCTATATTCTTGGTGAAGGTGACGATAAAACAGCGAAAACGCCGCAGTGGGCTTCGCAAATTACCGGTATCCCGGAGGACCGTATCATCAAACTGGCGCGTGAAATTGGCACAGCAAAACCCGCTTATATCTGCCAGGGCTGGGGGCCACAACGCCAGGCAAACGGCGAACTGACTGCACGCGCTATTGCTATGTTACCTATTTTGACGGGCAATGTCGGCATCAGCGGCGGAAATAGTGGCGCGCGTGAATCGACCTATACCATTACCATAGAACGCCTGCCGGTGCTGGATAATCCGGTCAAAACGTCAATCTCCTGCTTAAGCTGGACAGATGCTATCGATCATGGCCCGCAAATGACGGCAATCCGCGACGGCGTCCGGGGCAAAGATAAACTGGATGTGCCCATTAAGTTCATCTGGAACTACGCGGGAAATACCCTGGTTAATCAGCATTCTGACATCAACAAAACGCATGAAATTCTGCAGGACGAATCGAAATGCGAAATGATTGTGGTCATCGAAAACTTTATGACCTCATCGGCAAAATATGCCGACATTCTGCTGCCAGACCTGATGACCGTTGAGCAGGAAGATATTATTCCTAACGACTACGCCGGTAACATGGGATATCTCATTTTCCTCCAGCCTGTCACCAGCGAAAAATTCGAACGCAAACCGATTTACTGGATCCTGAGTGAAGTCGCGAAACGTCTTGGACCTGACGTCTATCAAAAGTTCACAGAAGGTCGCACGCAGGAACAATGGTTACAACATCTGTACGCCAAAATGCTTGCCAAAGATCCGGCGTTACCGTCTTACGACGAACTGAAAAAAATGGGTATCTATAAGCGTAAAGATCCCAATGGCCATTTTGTCGCCTACAAAGCATTTCGTGACGACCCCGAGGCAAATCCACTTAAAACACCTTCCGGTAAGATTGAAATTTATTCCAGCAAGCTGGCGGAAATTGCCCGTACCTGGGAACTGGAAAAAGATGAAGTGATAAGCCCACTGCCAGTTTATGCCTCAACCTTTGAAGGCTGGAACTCCCCTGAACGTAGAACCTTCCCACTGCAACTGTTTGGTTTCCATTACAAATCCCGTACTCACTCGACCTACGGCAATATTGATCTCCTGAAGGCTGCCTGCCGTCAGGAGGTGTGGATCAACCCTATAGATGCGCAGAAACGTGGGATTGCCAACGGCGATATGGTGCGGGTGTTTAACCATCGTGGCGAAGTTCGGCTACCAGCCAAAGTAACACCACGTATTCTCCCTGGAGTTAGCGCTATGGGCCAGGGAGCCTGGCACGAGGCCAATATGTCTGGCGATAAAATCGACCATGGCGGATGTGTGAATACGCTAACCACTCTGCGCCCTTCACCACTGGCGAAGGGAAACCCGCAGCACACTAATCTGGTCGAGATCGAAAAAATATAACCCACGACAACCATAAATTCTGGCATGACATTTTGTTTGAAAAGCAATAAGTGAGTAATGATGAAAATCCATACCACAGAGGCGCTCATGAAGGCTGAAATCAGCCGTAGAAGTCTGATGAAAACCTCCGCACTTGGCAGTCTTGCGCTGGCAAGCAGTGCTTTCACTCTGCCATTTTCCCAAATGGTCCGGGCGGCAGAGGCTCCGGTAGAAGAGAAAGCGGTCTGGAGTTCCTGCACCGTTAACTGCGGGAGCCGCTGTCTGTTACGTTTGCATGTGAAAGATGACACCGTGTACTGGGTGGAGTCTGATACGACAGGTGACGACGTCTACGGTAATCATCAGGTTCGAGCGTGTTTACGCGGGCGCTCTATCCGCCGACGGATGAATCATCCTGATAGGTTGAAATATCCCATGAAGCGCGTCGGCAAGCGCGGTGAAGGTAAATTTGAACGGATAAGTTGGGACGAAGCCCTGGATACTATCAGTGATAATCTTCGGCGGATCCTGAAAGATTACGGCAATGAGGCTGTACATGTCCTGTACGGAACAGGCGTAGATGGCGGAAACATCACCAACTCAAACGTCCCGTACCGTCTGATGAACTCTTGCGGTGGTTTTCTCAGTCGCTATGGCAGCTACAGTACCGCACAGATCAGTGCCGCAATGAGTTATATGTTCGGTGCCAATGATGGCAACAGCCCGGATGATATCGCCAATACGAAACTGGTCGTTATGTTCGGAAATAACCCGGCAGAAACACGGATGAGCGGTGGTGGTGTCACTTACTACGTCGAGCAAGCCCGCGAACGTTCAAACGCACGCATGATCGTCATCGATCCACGTTATAACGACACTGCTGCCGGGCGTGAAGATGAATGGCTGCCCATTCGCCCTGGCACCGATGGCGCACTGGCCTGTGCGATTGCCTGGGTACTGATTACTGAAAACATGGTCGATCAGCCATTTCTCGACAAATATTGTGTTGGTTACGATGAAAAAACGCTGCCCGCCAACGCACCACGTAACGCGCATTATAAAGCCTATATTCTGGGCGAAGGGCCTGACGGCATAGCTAAAACGCCGGAATGGGCAGCAAAAATCACCAGCATCCCGGCAGAAAAAATTATCCAGTTGGCACGAGAGATCGGTTCAGCAAAACCTGCTTATATTTGTCAGGGTTGGGGGCCACAACGACATTCCAACGGCGAGCAAACATCCCGCGCTATTGCCATGCTTTCCGTTCTCACCGGCAACGTCGGCATAAACGGCGGCAACTCAGGCGTACGCGAAGGTAGCTGGGATCTGGGGGTAGAATGGTTCCCGATGCTCGAGAATCCTGTTAAAACGCAGATTTCCGTCTTTACATGGACAGATGCCATCGACCATGGTACGGAAATGACCGCGACCCGTGATGGTGTTCGTGGAAAAGAAAAACTGGATGTCCCCATCAAGTTTTTATGGTGCTACGCCAGTAACACATTGATCAATCAACATGGCGACATCAATCACACCCATGAGGTGCTTCAGGATGACAGCAAGTGCGAGATGATTGTTGGCATTGACCACTTCATGACGGCCTCGGCTAAGTATTGCGATATCCTGTTGCCCGACCTGATGCCAACAGAGCAAGAAGACCTTATCTCTCATGAATCTGCAGGGAATATGGGCTATGTGATCCTCGCCCAACCCGCAACCTCAGCAAAATTTGAACGCAAACCCATCTACTGGATGCTGAGTGAAGTCGCCAAACGCTTAGGACCAGACGTTTATCAAACCTTTACTGAAGGTCGCAGTCAGCATGAATGGATCAAATATCTCCATGCGAAAACGAAGGAACGTAACCCTGAGATGCCCGACTACGAGGAGATGAAAACGACCGGGATCTTTAAGAAAAAATGCCCGGAAGAACACTACGTCGCTTTCCGCGCATTCCGTGAAGATCCACAGGCAAACCCGTTGAAAACACCTTCGGGGAAAATCGAAATTTATTCTGAACGACTGGCGAAGATTGCAGATACCTGGGAATTGAAAAAAGATGAAATTATTCATCCCCTTCCTGCGTATACCCCAGGTTTTGATGGCTGGGACGATCCCCTGCGGAAAACCTATCCACTGCAGTTAACGGGCTTCCATTACAAAGCGCGTACCCACTCCAGCTACGGCAATATTGATGTGTTACAGCAGGCCTGCCCACAAGAGGTGTGGATCAACCCCATTGATGCTCAGGCACGCGGTATCCGTCATGGCGATACCGTGCGGGTATTTAACAATAATGGAGAAATGCTGATTGCCGCAAAAGTGACTCCGCGTATTCTGCCTGGCGTTACCGCCATCGGGCAAGGTGCGTGGCTTAAAGCGGATATGTTTGGTGACCGGGTCGATCACGGCGGCAGTATCAATATTCTGACCTCTCACCGCCCTTCACCGCTGGCAAAGGGAAACCCGTCGCACAGCAATCTTGTCCAGATCGAAAAGGTTTAAGGAGTAGCCCATGACCACACAATATGGATTTTTTATCGATTCCAGCCGCTGTACTGGCTGTAAAACCTGCGAACTGGCGTGCAAAGATTTTAAAGTTGGTTACGTATCGTTTAAAATCAATTAGATAGCCCGTCATTTCTGCGCTCACACGTCCCAACATTGAAAAACATGCAAAGCTTTGTAAGCCGATGCAAAGCTTTGTGTGTCTCACTTTTGTCCCAATACCAATCCGAATCCACCCTTTGTCATCATTGAGAAATGGCAAGGAAGAAAAGGATGTTACTGCACGATTTGACAAATCCGCCAGAGCTATCGCATACTGATCGCACTGAACAAATAAGCGGTCTCCGCACCCGATAGCTTTGCGGCTTTTTTATGCCTGCAATTTGGCATAGTTACATCCGTACAAAGGTCGGGTGGAGAGGCGTAATACAACACCCGCAAGGGGAATATGCCCAGAGCTTCTTATTTGGCTCAGTTGACACCCGACCGCCAGCTACTAACTGGCGGTTATAAACTAAACAAATAAGGAGGTCATCATGACCAGTCAACTCATCCCCGTATTCAACGGTTCTATCTCAAACCAAGCAGCCCTTCTATGCAATGCTCGCAATCTACACGCTTTCCTTGGGGTTGGTAAACGCTTTGCATCGTGGATAACAGAACGTATTGCTGAATATGGTTTCGTTGAAAAACAGGACTATATGATTGCTTCCCAAATTCGGGAAGCAAAAGGTAGAGGCGGTCACAACCGCAAGGAATACCACCTCACCCTCGACACAGCCAAAGAGCTTGCGATGGTTGACGACTGCGTCCAATACTGACTATACTCCGCGCCGAGGCCTCGAAAACCTCCCAAAAGCGGATTAAACCAACCCCGTCAGTGTTGGATTTTTTATGCCTGTTATTCAGTGATAGCACAGTGTGCGGTCACATCCCCGATCAATGTCGGGAGGGCGACGAATACAACACCCGCAAGGGGAATAAGTCCGCGGTATCTTTTGGGCCGTTTCGAGCCTCCCGGCACCACATCTTGTGGTGGCATTTCTCGAAAAAAGCCAAAGGAGGTCATCATGACCACTCAACTCATCCCTGTGTTTGAAGGTACAATCTCAAATGAACCTACGCTTCTGGTGAACGCGCGTGATTTGCATGGATTTTTAGAGGTAGGTAAAGATTTTTCTAACTGGATACGGGCCAGGCTAAACGAGTATGGATTCGTAGAAAATTTAGACTACATTCTATTTTCGCCAAATTTGGCGAAAACTCCAAGCCGCCGCCGCAAGGATTACCACCTCACCCTCGACACAGCCAAAGAGCTTGCGATGGTTGAACGTAACGAAAAAGGCCGCCAGATACGCCGCTACTTCATCGAGTGCGAAAAGAAACTTCGCAACATTCAGCCAGTACAAGCAGAACCACAGCCGCAATTCACAGCCGAGGAAATCATCCTCCTTTGCTACATGCAGCTCTGGATGGAAAAAGCCCAGGACCTCAGCAAACACCTGTATCCCATCATGAAAGAGCTGAACTCCTCATACACGAACAAGCTGTATGACATTGCGTTTGAGACCATCTACATGGTGACGAAGAACAGAGATGCGTTACTGAGGGAAGTAACACGTCTCGACATGTCAAGTTCCGTTATCCAACGAGCCATGCCAATGCTGAAAAGCCTGCGGGCAAGGCAATTCGAATTCTGAAACCAAAGGAGCTTCGGCTCCTTTTTTCATGCCTGAAGGAAAGGAAAATGGCAGATATCATCGACAATGCCGCTGAAATCGAAGAATTGCAGCGCAATCTCTCCCTGCAAAAATACAAATCCGATAGTAATGCCCCATCTGCTACTCATTGTTGCGAGTGTGGCGATCCGATAGATGAGCGGCGACGCCAGGCTGTTCGCGGATGCCGAACTTGCGCCAGTTGCCAGCAGGATATTGAACTTATCAACAAACAGAGAGGTGTGAAGTGAGCATAGACACCACTATAACGATCGATACGGCCCTCAACACAGGTCTGGCGCTTCTTGGTTATTTTTACATTATGTTCTGCGCCGGGCGGTGGCTATCGCTGTTGTTACTGAAAAAATGGAATAAATGCCGTAAGCAGGATCAACGCCAGAAGGCAATGAATGCGTTTTCCGAAGCCTTCGGGATTGACAGCATGGAGCCAGGAGGTCCAGCTCGCGTAATTAGCAGAGGTGACGTTGTAATTCTTGTATACCGGAGCGAAGAGAAAAATGAGCGAGATTAACTATCAGGTACTGCGTGAAAAGGCAGAAAAAGCAACGCGTGGTGAGTGGTCGCTCGAATATGGAGAGAACCGATTTGATGGTGATGATGCACTAATTCATCGCGAGGCTGCTGGATATATTCCCATTTGCAGAATTGAAGGAGCACATCCTGAAAGCGGTTTCGATGAAGATTTCCAAATGGAACAGCAGGCCAATGCTGAATTCATCGCCGCAGCCAATCCGGCTACCGTGCTGGCACTGCTGAATGAACGGGAAAGAAACCAGCAATACATCAAACGCCGCGACCAGGAGAACGAGGATATTGCGCTAACGGTGGGGAAACTGCGTGTTGAGCTGGAGACAGCAAAAATCAAAACTCAACGAGCAGCGTGAGTAGAAGGTGTTATCTCGGATGGAAGTAAGCGTATTGCTGAACTGGAGGCCTGGGTTGAATACACAAGAGCTGCATACGTAAGAGCAAAAGACAAGGGAGATTTGATCAGAGTTATTACCCGACAACCAACGGGATTTTACGCTTACGTACCATGTAATTAGGAATCCTTGAAGTGGCAGCCTAACTGCGGATACACTGAAATGGCGATTTGGTAACATGTTTCGCACAAGGCTGTTACTACGCTTAAAGATAATCAGCCATGATTAAACGCTTTGTAAAAAGTAAAAGGAAATTACAATGAAAAAATCAATACTAATTTTAGGGCTTACGTTAATTGTCTCATCTCAAATACCATCGGCAATGGCAAAAAATGAATCAAGACTTTGGGTTGTTGTTGATCGAACGGAAAGACATACCTGCCCTTCAAGTAAATGTGGAGTGGCTGGGAAACTATTTTTCAGGGAAGGCGTAGATTTTCTAGAAAAAAAAGGTGAATGGGTTCGTATAACTGAGCCATATTCAGCCTCATGTGTTGGAGGGGAAAGCGAATATATTAAAGAAGGTAATAAATCCTGCACAAGAAAAAACGGAATCGTCAATGGCAAGTTTTCAGAATGGGTTAAACTTAGTGATCTTAGCAGTGAAAGGCCATCAGATCCTGCTGAAAATGCGAGCGGAGATGATACTTTAATCAAAGGATCTGATGACTACCGTATATACAAAAAAGAGTTTTCTTCGGCAGCTAGGAAGTTAATAAACGAAGGGGTCTGCACGGAAAGCGACTTTAAGGAAATCGGAGGGTGGATGGCATCAAGCAATAAGGGGAAAAACATCTATTTCACATATTGCGGAGGAATGACGTTGTCGAACAGAATATACCTAGATGTTAAAAGTGGAAAGACTTTTAGATAATATGATATTACCAATGACAGTATTGATTTAATGCCTCCATAGAATTATCTCTAGGAAGTAGGTATAAGAAAAGCCCGCACAATGAGCTGCTGCGGGCTTTGTGTTATTCGCCATATTTTATGAAGCAAATACGACACTATAGATAATTAAGCGTTGCTGGTTGTCGATTCCTCACTCACTCCTGTTGATGGCTCTCTTCTTGTATGTGCCATTGAAGGGTAATATCGAGTAAAAAGATACCGGAAGTATCCGCGCCGCCATGATTGTCTTTCTCCTGATGCAGGAAAAGCAGAATGGCTAAATCAGCAACAGAGCACAAAGCCGATCAGAGAGCCAAGCAAGCATCATCCGGTATGCGTAAGCTGGAGCTTGTACTTGATGCTCAGGAAATTGAAATGCTGGATCGTAACTGAGCCACGCGCCGCTTCAGGCATGCGCCTTACGAGTTTGGTGAGTACATCGCGTTACTGAGCCGCCAGGATGATGCACGTGTGCGCTGGCGTATAAAATCGATCAGCAGAAAACGTTGCGGTAAGTGCGGCGAGAGAGTTCCTGTTAATTCATGCCCGTGTAATGGTGACTCACAATGCTGGGTGACCAAAGGCTGGCACGAAACAAAATTAATGATATAAATCTCTGTGACATGTCACGGAGGCGGCAATGAAATTAGACCAGCAATATCTAAAAGATCTACTTATCGCATTCGAAAAAACTCGTGGCCCTGACACGATGCTTAGTGAACTAGAGGATAATGGCTTTAATAGATATGACCAAGATTTTATTTTCCATATGCGATTATTATGCGACTACGAATTAATAGTCAGGGTTGATGGAAAACCTGGGTTCGGTCATATAATGTCCAACGAGTTAGGGGAAGGTGTTGGATATAGTTGGATCGAAGTACCACTGAGGTTGACAGCAAGAGGGCATGATTTTATTGCTGACTTGCGTCAAAAGGAGGTCTGGCAAACTATAAAAACAAACTTTAAGGATGAGGGAATTAGTACACTAATAAGTGTTTCAAAATCACTAGCAAAAGGCTTTGCAAGGAAAAAGATAAAAGATATTACAGGAATAGATATTGAATAATTCTTAGCATCAGCAACTACTGCCTTTGGTGGAAATTATATCTGAACTCGCTACGGCGAGTTTTGTTTTATGGAGATGATAAATGCACTTCCGAGTCACAGGTGAATGGAATGGAGAGCCATTCAACAGGGTTATCGAAGCAGAGAACATCAACGACTGTTATAACCACTGGATGATATGGGCGCAGATAGCACATGCAGACGTAACCAATATTCGAATTGAAGAACTGAA
>OGEB01001273.1_pt1 | contig 10903 bp, 13 predicted proteins | sample 1570541 | NCBI WGS metagenome assembly OGEB01 (sample SAMEA2581975, study PRJEB24529) | metagenome | biome: Human gut stool | place: China | collected 2011 | reverse complement strand
AAGAAAATAGCCATTTTATATAAGTTAAAAATGGCTATTTTGTCTACAATCTGAGAGCTGAAATGTATTCAGCTCCTTCTATTTCGTCTATGTATTCAGGTATTATTCCATTTAGTTGCTTTTGCTTTAGTTGTTTTATTCCAGCTTTATCTACTACAGCTACATATCCACCTAAGTCTTCTGCTGTTCTTTCTGTACCGTAGTTTTCATCTAGCATTTCTATGGTAGTTTCTATTGCAGACAGTACTTCTGTTGGTAGCTCCTTTATTAACTGCAAGTCTTGTTTTTTCCAAATACTTATTATCATTGTATTTTCCTCCTTGTTTTTGAACACAAAATAAGCTAGATGAAGTATTTTTACCTCATCTAGCTTTATCATAGTTATAATATATATTTGAAATTACTTTTTATTACATGTATTTTTAATATCTTCGTTTAAATCTTTCTCTTTATTAAGTTTATCCAATATTAAATATCCCCAAAAAGATACTATTCCTGATAAAAATATTACACTTAATGTAACTTCATTAATGTAACTCATATATGCATCGCTAACTCCTACACCTGATAACATTCCAGAAAAAATGTATCCGATAATAATCGTTACGATACTTCCAATTAAATATTTCATAATATATTTTATCCTTCCATTATCTGTAGCACATAAGTTGATTTGGTCCTATAGACTCAACTTTAGAAGAAAAACTTATCCCTGCACTTGCTGGAAATGAAACACTTGGACTTATAGATAGTGTTGAATGTCCATACTTAACTCCAACTCCAACTTGCTTTATATCTTCATTTTTTCTATGTAAATAAACTTTTCCTTGTCCCGATTTAGCATAAGTTAATCCGTTATTTCCTAAAACTTTAAATTTAAAAGATGCGCCTGTATTTCCTGCTCCATCTATAGATGCAGATATCTTTTTACTAGAGCTAACTCCTGAACTATTTAACGGTTGATATGATACATTTAGATAAGAATTATTATGGAAATACATTCTTTCACCGTTAGATACAGCCATTAAATCAGTTCCTCTAAAAAGTGGTGCTCCATTCCATTTAAATGAAAAATTTACTACAAGATTCGTAGCTTTATTAGTCTTGTCATAATAAAAACTATCTTTACTTCTAGTTACAGTACAAGTAGCACTTGCTCTTATCATTTGTTCTTCTGAACCATCAAAATTTCTAATTATATTTATTTGTTCATTATCATATCCTAATCCTGATAAAAATTCATTAGATAATTCATTTAACTCATCTATGTTTTCACTAAATGCTTCTTTGTATTCTCTTATTTGCTTTATATCTTGATCTGAGTATCCTATTTCTCTTAACTTAGATTCACTTTTTTTATTTAGCTCCTTTAATTTAAGATACTCATTTATTGTTTCTGTTTCCTCACTATCATTTAATATTTGTATATTTTTATTTTCTAAACCAGTATTATTCTCCATCGCATTTACATTACTTAATACAGGTGTTGTAACTGCTACCCCACTAAAGCTAATGCTATACTCTTACTTGCTCTTTTCTTAAAATTCATTTCAATCTCCTCCTTTGTAATTGGATGACATAGATATTCATCCTTAGACCCTATGTTTTTCCAAACCTCAATTTATCAAGGTTTGGTTTTTCAATTTCTTAATTTGATTATATTTGGAAAATTATGTAAATAAAAGTCTTTAATTATAATAATCTTTGTGATATTATTGTCATATATGAATTTTAATTAAAAATAGCTATACCAATCACTAATGGTACAGCTATTATCTTACTAACTTTTATTAATTTTTCTTACAAAAACCGCGCTCCGTTACTTGTGATACGGTTCATTATTATTGATTCTAAACATTTTATAAATTTGTACTAATTATAACCAATATTTATCTAGTTATCTTCCTTGCTAATGTAGCCGTCCATATTCCCATCATAGTTAATCCTAAAAACATCTCAACACCAGATAAAAAAATACTTATATTTACAGGCGTTATATCACCATAACCTACAGTTGTAAATGTTACAGTACTAAAATACAAACAACTCATAAAATCTGTTATCACATTTCTTTTCAAAAATCCATGTGAAAAAACATCTACATAATTTATAGTAACCCCTTCTATACTAAGTCCCGTAAACATGTATATAACAGCAAAGACAAATATTATTTCAAGTGATGTTATAAGTGCATATGTAGGTCTTTCTCCATAACCACATAATAGCCAAAATATTGTTGACTTTGTCTTATCTATTCCAGTAAGAGATTTATTCTCAACACACTTAGATAAGTAATAATACTCTGATGCATAATTTACTAAATTATTCTCCTCTAACTTTTTAGCTATACTCTTATATACTTTTGCAGCTTTCTCATAAGACTTTTTATATTTTTTATCTAGCTTAATTGTATCTATAAAAACATATTCATCTAATTTAGTTATATTTTTATCTTCAAATTTTAATTTTTCTATAGCTGAATTTACAATTTTTAAGCCCCTACAATCACAATCACTTATTTGATTATTAACTATAAGCATATTACTAAAAATAGCATTTTCTAAAGTAGATTCTATAAATTTTAAATCACTAATTCTACATTCTTTAAATACACTACTTTCCAAATTACAATTTTTAAATATACTTTTCATAAAAATGCATTCATCTGAAAATATATTTATATTATCAGATTTATAAAATCTACAATTTTCAAATAGTACATTTTCAAATATACATTTTGAAAATATATTTCCATTAAATATACAATCTTTAAATATTATATCTTTAAATTTACATCTCTTAAAATTGTTATATTCTAATTTTGCATAAGAAATTATATTTATATCCTTATTTATATGCCCTTTTATACTTTTATCTTCTATATGAGTAAATAATATTTTTCCTTTATCTTCTATATTATATTTGTCTTCTCTATCTAAAGTTGATTTTCCCTTTATATGATTTTCAGATTTTAAAAATCTATTATTATATAAATTTAGCTGTAAGTAATAATTTTTTTTATGATTATTAATTCTATTTTCCAATTCTATATTTATATTTTTCTTTATCTTCTCAACATTTTGAAGTTGCATTTTTTTCCCCTTCGCTTAAATATTCATATCTATAAAAATTTATATTCTCTAAAATAATAAAATTTCCTACTTTATAGAATACTTGTCTAATTTAATTAATATAACTATAATATATAAATTTATTTATACAATTTTTAAGGGGGATAAAATGGATAATAAAATTAATGAACTTAAGAAAAACTTACCTAAAGAAAGTTGCTCTTTTTGCACACATCTTTCTTTAGATGGTCCAGATGAAAATCTTAAATACAATGTTAAATGTGTTATATTCGACAGTATACCTAAATGTAATGATAATTGCGAATACTTTGAACCAGAATATAGTGGTATAAATAGTTATGATTTAGATGATTTGTATATTAAGTTTCTAGATTCTTGCTTGAGAGTTCCTTATTATGAATATAAAAAATCTATACATTGGAAATTGTTTAAAGATTATGCTTTAAATAAGTTAGGTAATAAATGTTGTAAATGTGGCAATGAAGAAAATTTAGATGTGATTCATATAAATAAAAATTTAGGAAGAGAAACATTAGATGACGTAGCTGTTATGTGCTTTAATTGTATTTATGACTTATAAAAACTTATATTGATCTTAGTTACTATATCTACTTTTTATTATACTAACTTTAATCTATTAAATTTATACATTAAAAAGTAATAAACTAAAATATAGTTTTATTACTTACATAATTTGCTAGGTATAAATATTTTCACTATTTGTTATAAAAATAATCTCTATGTAAATAATAAGTTATATATTATTTTATGGAGGTATACATATGACTTTAAATTGTTCTGCTTATAATTGTACTTATAATAAGTCTGGTACTTGTTACGCTGGAAAAATAACTATCTCTGGAACAAAGGCAACTAACTCATCAAATACACATTGTTCTACTTTTTCAGAAAGTAACGGAAATTTAACTAATTTATCTAGCAATTATTTTACTACATCTAACGATATAATTTGTAAAGCTGTAAATTGTCATTATAATGCTAATCATACATGTACTGCAGATAGTGTACACGTAAATGACTCTCATGTAAACTGTGATACTTTTATAAATGATTAAAATCATTCTCTATTATTAAAACATATATATTTATAGTATTTTTAACCTGTTGTGCTAATTATTTTACTAATAATATTGAAATTACTATATAGTTTTTAACTATCAAAATGTAGATTGTTATAATCTAGTATTTTCAATAATCGTATTTAATTAGCACAATAGGTTAATTATATAATTTATAATAAATAATACAACTACAGGCATTTCTGCTATAGCATTTATTCACTAAACTTTTTAATTATGTCATCTAAACATGATTGACATATAGAATAGTTATTATAATACTTTATATTATCTTGTGTACTGCAAAATAAACATTTAGATTTTGATTTTGCAATTTCTATATGGTCATCAAACAGTTTTATGCTAACTACTTCATTTTGTTCAAAGTTTAATTTATTTCTCATTTCTTTTGGTATAACTATTCTTCCTAGATCATCTATATGACGTTCTATTCCTAATGATAATTCTTTTGATGTACTTTTTTCCATAACTGTAAATTAATCCCTCCTTAATATTCTATTATACATTTATTTTCAGAATATTTGTTAAGGTAATTTTTGGTAATCTTTCAATTTAATAATACTTTATTTTACTAAATCAGCTTCACTATATATCCTTACATCTTCTTCTTTATTTAATACCCTAAGTATACCTAAAGATAAAGATTCTAATTCATTTTCTCCTGGCATAACACAAACATCACTTATAAACTCTACTCTTTTTCTTATATTTTCAGTAATAATATTAGAATAAGCTATCCCTCCAGTTAATATTATTGCATCTACTTTTCCATATACTACTGTTGCCAATTCTCCTATTCCTTTTGCTATTTGATAAGTCATAGCCTCATGAACCAATTTTGCATTTTCATTTCCTTCACTTATCATCTTTTCAACTTCTCTTACATCAACAGTACCTAAGTATGAAGAAATTCCACCTTTACCCCTAATAGTTTTAAGCATCTCTTTGTGTGTATAGTTTCCTGAGAAACATCTATCAATCAACTTTTTACAAGGTACTCTTCCCGATCTGTCTGGAGAAAAAGGACCTTCATCATCAGATACTATATCTACCATTTTGCCATTTTCGTGTACACTTAGGGTTATTCCTCCACCTAAATGAGCTACTATTAAATTTAATTCATCATATCTTTTATTGTTATCTTTAGCATACTTTATAGCCATAGCCCTTGAGTTTAATGCATGGCTTAAACATTCTCTATCCATTCCATTAACTCCAGACAATCTTGCCACATCAGTTAACTCATCAACTGATACTGAATCATATATGTATGCATTAATTCCTAAATTTTTAGATATTTCATAAGATATTATTGCACCTAAATTAGATGCATGTTCTAAAACTGGTTTATTTATTAGTCTATCTATCATTTCATCATTTACTAAATACGCTCCAGATTTAACTGGTGGCAATAATCCACCCCTTCCAACTATAGCACTTAAAGAATCTAACTTTATATTATTTTCTTTCAATGCCTTTAATACTTTTTCTTTTCGCATTTCAAATTGTTCCTGTACTTTATCGTACTTTTCTAAATCTTCTACTTTATGGTCTATAGATTTTACTAATATCTGTTTTTCATTATCATATACAGCTATTTTAGTTGATGTAGAACCTGGGTTAATAGCTAATATTCTATAAATCATATATTTCCCCCTTAAAATATAAAAATTGCTATCTCAAAATAGAATTTATTAGTTACCTATAAAATTCTATTTTGAGATAGCATCAATAATTAATTAGACTTTAAAGGAAATGCTTCTTCTGAAACCATTTCCATTCCTTTTTTAAATGCTTGTAAGTTTATATCAACAAATTTTTCTTTAATATTTTCTCTTATTATACTTTCCCAATCTATATCTTCAAGGCTCATAGATTTTACTAATGCTCCTAAAAGAATTATATTCATTACTTTTGAATTGCCCAACTCTTTAGCTTTATCTGCTGCGTTTATTATAGTTGCATTTAATCTATTAAGCTCATCTTCTATTTCTTTTTCTTTATAAATAGCTTTACCTGTCAAAACTGGTATAGAATCTATTCTATAATTATTTACAACTATCTTTCCTTCTGGCTTTAAATATTCTAACCACCTTAAAGCTTCCATTTTTTCAAATGATACTAATATATCTGCACCACCTATTTCAATAACTGGTGAATAAACTTTTTCTCCGTACCTAACTTGTGAAGATACTGAACCTCCTCTTTGGCTCATTCCATGTATCTCACTCATTTTTACATCATATCCAGCATTCATAAGACCTGTAGTTAATAATTTACTTGCAAGTATAGTTCCTTGACCTCCTACACCTACTAACATAATACTTTTTGTCATACTAATTTACCTCCTTAGATATAGCATCTTTTGGACATACTTGACTACATACCTCACAACCTAAACATTGATTTTTATCTATGCATACTAATTTTTCTTCTGATTTAAATGATATGGCAGGACATCCTGTTTTCATACACAACTTGCATCCTATACATTTATCAGTATCAACACTACATTTAAAAGTAAATGGATTATTAAATTCTTCTATATCTTGTCTTGAGAATTTTTTAAGTGCACATGGCCATCTTGTTATTATTACTGATGGTTCTTCTAAATTAAATGCCCAATCTAAGGTTTCTTTTACTTGTGATAAATTATTTGGGTTTATAGTTCTTATGTGCTTAACTCCACATGCTTTAACTAACTCTTCTATATTTACTTCACTAGTTACATCACCTTGTAATGTATATCCTGTACCTGGATTTTGTTGATGTCCTGTCATTCCAGTTATTCTATTATCTAATATTACTGATATAGAATTTCCTTTATTATAAACAACATCTAATAATGAGTTTATTCCTGTATGGAAAAATGTTGAATCTCCTAAAACTCCAACAACTCTTATCTTGTTGTTTTCTTTCATATTAAATACTTTTTGAGCACCATGACCACTACTTAAACTTGCACCCATACAAATAGTAGTATCCATAGCATTATATGGAGGCGCAAATCCTAAAGTATAGCATCCTATATCACCTGTAACCATAACATTTTTTCTTTTTCCTAATTCATAGAAAAAACCTCTATGAGGACATCCTGCACATAATCCTGGAGGTCTATTAACTACTAAATCTTTGTTATAATCTATAGTATCATTTGTTTTACCAAATACTGATTTTCTTATAACATCTGGTGTAAGTTCTCCATATGAAGGGAATATATCTTTACCATGACATTTTATATTATTAGCTTTTAATTGTTCTTCTATAAATGGGTCATTTTCTTCTATTACATAGATTTTATCTACTTTAGAAGCAAATTCTTTTATTTTTTCCATTGGTAGAGGATTTGTAAATCCCAGCTTCATATATGATGCATCATCTTTAAATACTTCTTTTGCATAGGTATAACACATTCCTGATGCAACTATACCTATTTTAGTATCATTTATTTCATAATTATTTAAGTGAGTATTATTAGAGTACTCTAGTAATTTACTCATTCTATCATCTATTTCTACTCTTCTTACTCTAGCATGAGCTGGTACTGTTAAATTCTTTTTAGGATTTTTAATATACTCCTTTATAGGAACTTCTACCCTATCACTACACTCAACTATTCCTTTAGAATGGCAAAGCCTTGTTGTTACTCTAAATAAAACAGGCGTATCGTACTTTTCACTTATTTCAAATGCCTCTTTAAGCATATCCTTAGCTTCTTGACTAGTTGATGGTTCAAACATAGCTATTTTTGCAAACTTAGCATAGTTTCTATTGTCTTGTTCATTTTGTGAAGAATGCATTCCAGGTTCATCTGCAGTTATTAAAACCATTCCTCCATTTACTCCAGTATATGAAAATGTAAATAATGGATCAGCCGCAACATTAACTCCAACATGCTTCATAGATGCCATAGTTCTAGCTCCTGCAATTGACCCTCCTATAGCTGCTTCTAATGCTACTTTTTCATTAGTTGCCCATTCTGATACTATATCTTCTTTATATGTAGCTACATTTTCTAATATCTCAGTACTTGGCGTTCCAGGATATGCAGATGCAAATCTTACACCTGCTTCATATGCTCCACGTGCAATAGCTTCATTGCCAGTCATTAATAATTTCATAGCTTAGTTTCCCCCACAAATATTTATATTTTTAACCCTTAGCTAAAACATGATTTAATGCATTTTTTATAATACTTGGTGCAATAGCACACTTTTCTTCTGATACTGCACATACTGCAAATCTAAGTCCTTTTTTAAGCGGTACTACAAACACATTATCTTTTGTTAATTCTTCACTAACAGCTTTAGGGTCTTCACAAGGTATACTTATAAAGAATCCATCTATATATGGAAGAATATCAAGTTCACACTTTTTAGCACTTTCTACAAATGCTTTTGCTCTTTTACTTAACATATCTTTGTATATTTTCTTTTCATCCATATATTCTTTATATTTTTTAGGATCATTAATTATATTAGTAAGAACTTTCATAGGAGCTCTATTACAATTTGACCAGTTTGCTCTACAGGAATGGACACAAGAATAGTAGAATTGTTCTGCTACATCTTCACTAGATGATATACAAATAGCTGCTCCCATTCTCATTCCATAAGCAGTAAATCCTTTTGACATACTAAATCCAACTATAACTAGTATATTTTCTGGAAGGTTTGTGAATTTTTCAAAGAATTTTCTGCATCCATCATCATCTTTTACAAAGTCGATGTATGCAACGTCTACAAATAATATTATTTTTTTCTCTGGATTTTTGGCTACTTCTTTTGATAAGTCTAATATTTTATCCCAATCATCATCTGGAACGCTATATCCTGTTGGGTTATGAGCTGGTGTGTTTAATATAGTGAATATTCTTTCTTGTTTAGATGCTATATCTAAAAATTTTTCTTTAAAAGAGTTGAAATTGAAATTGTTATTTTCATCTAATAGTTGATATGTAGTTACTTTTCTTCCTACTTCTTCGCTTATGTTTACATATGGACTCCAGAACCAATCTGATGTTAATATTTCATCACCTTCATTAGTATAATTCCATACTGCAAGTTTTATAGCTCCACTTCCACCAGGAGTTGCAACTGCTCTTATATGTGCCTCTGGCATAGAATCTTTAAAACAAGCTTTTTTTACTGCTTCTAAGTAATCCTTTTGACCTGCTATTGATGCATATGCTGCTATTTCTGAATTTGGTAATGATTTATATTCATCAAATACAGTATTTAAAGTTATAAGATTTCCATCATCATCTGTTAATGCTCCTATAGTAGCATTTATTACATTTTCTTTACCAAAATCATTTATAGCCTTTTGAGCCCTTTCTGATATATTAAAAATTGGGTCTGAAACTCTTGGCCAATTGGCATGTTTTGCAACCATTGTTTCTTTCATAAAAAGTCCCCCTTTTAAAATTAATAAAAGTAAATATCATACTATTATATATTTTATTCTATACTTTTTATTTTTAAAACTATTTTGTATAATGAATAAGCTCTGTTAGAGTATTATATTGTAGTGATTTTTCAAATAAATTAGTATCTTTATTAACTTAGCTAACTTTGTTATGTTATTATTATAAAAATAACCATATCTTAGTATTTTCAATAATTTGAATTATAAGATATGATTACTTATTTTAACTTAACTCAACAAATCTATTTCTAATAGTAATTCTAATTATATCTTTATATTTAGTCGACACATTTATGAACATATCTTTAACTAGTCCACTTTTCTTATTATTTTTACTTAGTTGTATAAACTTAAACCAACCTAGATAATTAAATATACCATTTTTAAATTTAGTATATATATGTATACCATTCATATATTTATTAATAGATATATTTTATGGTATGGAGGTTCTATTTTTATGCAGTTTAGAAATGGTAAAATGTATATTCCAACAGATAAAGGTTCTTTATCCGTCAACGGAGTTGGATATTTAGAGATTGAGTCCGATTTAATTAGATTAAACCTTGGAATTACAAGTGATAGTAAAAGCGCTGAGGAGGCTAAAGATAAAAATTTACAAACACTTGAAAGCTTAATTACTAGCTTAACTGACTATGGTATACCTAAAGAAGACATAAACACTAAAGATATATCAGTTACTAGAAATTATATTGGATGTGATAATCAACAATTATCATTTATTGTAACTAATTTAATTACAGTTATGATACATGATGTATCAAAATTAAAAGATATTTATTCTTTAGCTATAGAAAATGGTGCTAACGATAATATAAATGTAGACTTCTTACTATCTAATCCTACTTATTATTACAGTAAAGCACTAAAAAAAGCTAGTAAGGATGCACTTAATAAGGCTGCTTTGCTAGCTAGTAGTTTTAATATTAAATTCAATCCAGCTCCATTTAAAATAATTGAAAAAAGTTCTTCTTTATACTCTATTGCTTACTCTTCTTCTAAATCATTTGTAGCTTCTACTCAAGATTTATCATCTGGATTAGTTAAAATTACTGCAGAAATTGAAGCTATCTTTACTACTGTCTCTTGTTAAATAAAAGTTACTTTAAATTTTTAATACTTAATTAATAATAGTAAAAAATACCTTAGATATATTTTTTATATCTAAGGTACAGATTGTAGACAAAATAGCCATTTTTACTTATATTAAATGGCTATTTTCTTTTTTATAAAGATTTTTAGTGATAATATACTAAAAATAGG
>OGEB01001270.1_pt1 | contig 10909 bp, 9 predicted proteins | sample 1570541 | NCBI WGS metagenome assembly OGEB01 (sample SAMEA2581975, study PRJEB24529) | metagenome | biome: Human gut stool | place: China | collected 2011 | reverse complement strand
TTCCTTCTTGAGCTAATCTATAAACATCCTTATAGTTATCCATCAAGCTATAATACTATTCTTGTGTCTTTTCTAATTCTAGTTTTGATAACATTTCAGATGGTTTTAAATAGTCTACATCTTTATTAAAATTTAATTTCTTTATATTTTTATCATCTGATAATGGAATATTCAATATATTACATATTCCTTCAAATGTGCTATTTACTTTGGGATTCGAATTGTTTTCTATTCGTCTAATAGTTCGCTCTGATACTTCTACTAATTCTCCAAGTCTTTCTTGACTATATCCAATTTCTTCCCTTTTTTTCTTTAAGTATTTTCCTATATGCATTTGCTATTTTGTCCTCCTTGTGATGTTGTATTTCTAGTATAAGTAATTATTTATGTAATGAAAAGGACATTTATACGGACATTTTTATAGGTCATCCCACCCATATCTATTTTACATATGTATGAGTTTCAATTTATAAGTGTTAGTATTTTATTTTCCCCGTTTATACTTATATAATTTCTATTTATTAATAAATACACAATTTTAGAAATTAACCTTAATCTGATATACCTATAATTATAAAAATAACTTTTTTCTATAATAAATCAAAATATTATTAGAATTATTAATTTATCTGATATAATTAATATTAACTACAATGAAGGGAGGTACCGTACTTGTATAATATTTACTGCGATGAAAGCTGTCATTTAGAAAATGATAATCAAAAAAGTATGGTTCTAGGAGGCATTTGGTGTCCATCTAATAAAATTAAGTCTATAACTATGGATATTAATTCTATAAAACAAAAACATGGATTAAGTAAATATTCCGAACTAAAATGGACTAAAATCTCTCCATCTAAGCTTAATATGTATGAAGACATTATTAACTATTTTTTTTCAAATGAAGATTTACATTTTAGATGTTTAGTTATAACAAATAAATCAGATTTGAATCATGAAAAATTTAATCAAAGTCATGATGACTGGTACTATAAAATGTATTATAACATGATCATACCTATATTAATACCAACAGAAGAATATAATATATACCTAGATATCAAAGATACTAGAAGTTCTAATAAAGTAAAAGATTTGCAAAAATATTTAGGAAATAAATTACATGATTTTGATTTAAATAAAATAAAAAAAGTCCAAAACATGCGATCTCATGAAAGTCAATTAATGCAACTTACTGACATTTTAATTGGTGCTGTTGGTTATAGCAGTAGATCTTTAGATACTAGTTCTGCTAAGTTACATATTATGAATCATATAAAATCTAAATCTAATTATACATGGACTAAAAATACATTATATCGAGAAGATAAATTTAATATGCTATTTTGGAATGCTCAGAAAGGTTAATTATGTGTGAATTTTATTGTAAATGGTTGCCTAATTTAATTTTATTCAATGATTTTAAAGATTGGTTTGAGTACGAAAATTATCTATATGAAATTTATCTTGATGATTTTAAGCGTAATACTGCTTATATCTTTAATAAGCCTATACGTATAAGGGTGAATCCTACTATTAATGAAAAAGATCAGACATTCTTTCATATTACTAGCAACAGTGATTATGCTAAAACAAATGACCCTAATGATAGAACACCTGACTTTAGGCGATGTGAGAGAATTGCATGGCCTAGAGAAATAATAGATAACTATTTGTGCAATGATGAATGTAACTGCAACAAGATAAAAATGTGGAAGGAAGATTATAAAAATAATGTTCGCATACACTTATTATTTGAAGATGTTAATTTTTTAGTTGTTTTAGAAGAAAGAAACGATTATGTATTATTCATAACGTGTTTTCATATGGAGTACAGCCACCAGGTTAAAAAACAACTTAAGAAGTATGAAAGATATAAAAATAGTCAGCAAAAAACGCCTTTATAGGTATAAAGACGTTTCCAGGAACTCCTTCTACAACTTGGTAGATGAGATATTTTTAGTATATATCATACTAATATTAGTTGTCAACTAATTTAATTATCTATAGATACTTTTATTATATTCATTTATATTAGATAAAATACTTATTTTACAATATTTTATATTGTGTATTTATACGCTAAATGGAGTAGGATAATCCTACTCCATTATTATTTTATAATAATAAAGAGAGTATAAAAACTACTCTCTAATGAAACTTAATACATCTCTTTAATTATATAAATATATTTTTAAATTCACTATTATACTTTTCTTGCAATCTCTTACATTCATCTAATTTATTTTCTAATTCAATCATTGTAGAAATATTTTTTTCTAATTTTTCTATAATTTGATTTTGTTCATCTATTGATGGAACAGGAATTTTTATTGATTGTATTTTAGGAATATTTAATGATACGTTTGCAGCTCCTGACATTAGTGGAACAAGCATTTCATCTTTAAAATTTTGAAGCATATAGTATAAGTATTTAGTGTTTAGTTTTGATTTATCTTTTACTCTCAATACCGCCATTATGGTTGCTACTGAGAATTTTCCTGACACATAATGTAACCTTTTTATACTAGCATGACCGTGTCCAGTAGATGATACAAGTGGTATGCATACAGCCTCATCATCATATACATAGTCCTTACAACGTTTAAATTCCTCTGCTGTTGTAACAAACTTAAAATCACCCTCTGATTTAGTAGATGCAGATATACTTCCTTTTTCAACCGTACATAAGTCTTCTAATTTATGGTATTCATATTTATCATTTAATTTTATTTTGTCTAAGTATAACCTTGGCATTAGTTGATAATCATTTTCTATTATTTCTTGTTTATCTACAAATCTATGCTTACCTGGAACCTCTTTATAATTTTTATTTTTTATCTGTTCTAGGGCTTCTTCTGGTGTATGATCTACTTTTAACTCCAAAATCAGCCCTGGATCATATCATCAAATTTATTCATCAGCTCTTTATTCGGAATTCTTACTTCCCCATTCTCGTAACTTAAGAATCCATATACGATCATTGCAGAAAATATCTCATTTTTTGTCGTTAAATTCATCGAAACTGCTGCATATTCCTGAATCTTTGCTGTTACTGCCTCTCCCGATATCATTAATGCGAGATCATTTTGTACATCATCTATGTTTTGTCTGATATAATAAAAAATCTCATCATATGGTCCTGAACTTGTCCAGTAATTTCCAATATTATTATTTGTCAATGCCAAAACTACCGATCTTGGATTATACATTCTCTCTCCTGATTTTGTCGTATAACCATCGTACCATTCTTTCAAATCTTCTCTTGAAATATGAATCTCTCGTGTATTCCTCGTATATTTCTCATACAACTGATCTACTTCTGAATCTGTAAATCCAAAATATTCATTATATTTCGCCTCAGATGCCATTGTATATTCCCAAAACATATTTAATTCCGATCCACTGGAATACTTAGCAATCGGAAGAATTCCTGTCATATAAGTCAATTGTACATATGAACGATCCTTCAAAAGGTTACTTAAAAATAGCACATACTGCTTTTTATTTTCTTCTGTAACAAAATCCTTATGAAAAATAAAATCCCATTCATCCAGTACAAAAACAAATCTTTGCTGGTCACATTCTTCGAATATCGTCTCTAATACATCTGCTGCCGAATCATCTTCATAAATTTCGATCTGTGGATATTCTTTTCTTAAATCTCTGATCAGATTTGTTTCGATCCTGTCTATATAGTCTGTATATGAATCGCAATCTCTTGGCATCTTGCTGAAATCTATTGATATTACATTATATTGATTCCTATATTTATTATACAAATCATTCTGTGATATTTTTAATGATTTAAAAATTGAATCTGAATCCTGTTTTTTTCCTAAAAAAGCAGTGATCATATTGGCCATGACTGTCTTTCCAAAACGTCTTGGACGTGTAATGCATATATGGGTATTACCTGAATCTAAAAATGGAAATAATTCTGATAGCATTTGTGATTTATCTACAAAGTATGACTGTTCTGTTTGTCCTTTGTATAAGACATATGAAGTTGAACTGTTTAGATATCTGCCCATGATTTTCCCTCCCATTTATGCAAAAATTAAACCTTTTTGTTCTTTCAGCATATCTATAAGTAAATCTCTGTTATAGATATAGCAATAATTGTTTTTTTATTATACATTATTTGTTATTCTAAGTCCATTTTTGTTTATGATATCTTAAACATTCATCCTCTGTGTCTTTTTATTTATACTCGCATTATATTAATTACTGTGCTATAGAAACAAGAAACCATGATTTACCATTTTAAATCCATGGCATCAGAATTATAAAATTTATCAAAAAGAAAGCGATGCCAAATTAAAATCATTAAAGTCCAAAGATGATTATTCCACAGAAAATCCATTGATCATCGAAAATTTATACGGAACAAACACAAATTCTTTATATTATTATGCGAAAACTGATCAGGCATCTTATGCTGTTGCTACGATTGAAACAACCGATAAAAAATCTTTTGCCTACAAACATACACTTCAAACAGTATCTGGTGACAAATATGTAAAACAGCATGAATACCAGATCATCGGTTTAGTTCCAAATAAAAAAAATAAAATAACCATGCAATTTTTCAACAAGAAAAACAAACCAATCAGTAAGACTTGTTTTTATGTAACAACAAAAAAGATTCTAGCATTCCAAAAATGGAAAAAACAGCAACTGGAAAGAGTAAAGTCAAAATGACAGACGGTCTGTTTGCCATGATGGGAAGAGATCAGAGAGCTTTACAGAATAATGGAAAAGCTGTCGATGCAACAAGTGGACAAGTGAAACTACTTCTTGATACTGAAGATGTTCTTCCAAATATTAAAAATATCGCAACCCAGGAAGAAAATGGAGGGCTAAATTATTCTGGAACTACGGATCTTGACTGGATTCATGTAAATTCTTTTGATTTCGTCGATGATGATTCCCTCATCCTAAGCAGCCGAGAGCAAAATTCTTTGATCAAAGTCAGCAATATTTATGAAAAACCGGAATTAGACTACATCATTCATTACGGAACTTTATACAAAGGAAGTAGTTATGAGGATAAATTATTGACTCGAAAAGGTAATTTAGTCACACCTGCCGGACAGCATACCGTTACGGTCGAAAAAGATAACTCTCTTCCAGATGGACAATATTACATTTATATGTTTAATAACAATTATGGAAGAGTCACTGCCTTCCCAGAGTTTGACTGGAGTTCTTATAAAGATTTATCTCCATCTTCCAACCCAAAGACAGGAACGTCTTATTATTCCAAATATCTGGTTGATGAGAAAAACGGAACCTATACTTTGGCACAAGAATTCAAACTCCCATATTCCAGCATCGTAAGCAGTGTCCAGCATCTGGACGGAAATATTCCTTATAGTAGCGGTCGCAGCAAAATCTTTTGGGAATATGATAAAGATGGAAATCTTATAAACAGTTTCCGATATGATGCTCAGCAGTTTAGTTATCGCGTGTTGAAATATAATTTTAAGGGATTTTATTTCCGATAAATTTTTTGATATATAAAATAGAAGGATCTAAATTATATATTTTTCTAATTTAGATCCTTCTGTTTTTTAATTAATAATGTCCACCTATAACTTTTCCATTGGAAGCATCAAAACGCACATAATAATTTCTATCAATATCCAATTCTCCCAATTGGCTACTTTCAAAATATACAGTTACAATGCCTTTCTTATAACTTGTTCCATATGCGTCACCTACACCAAGTTCTTTAAAACTTGATTTCCACAGTATCTTTCCTCTTGGATCAATTTTGTATATATCATCATAGAGATATCCTGTTAAATACATATTGTTTTTTGAGTCAAAAGCACAATCATGTCCTGCTCCTATCGGTATTTTTATTTGTCGTATTTTTTTTCCATTTGATAAACGGTAAATCTTTAATTTCTTTCTGTCAAAGAAATATACCTTGTTTTTTCTTTTTTTATAAGTTGCCGCCTCTGCTTGAGCAATTGTATAAGATGTTGCTGTATGTGACCATACTTTTTTGTTCTTCTTCGTATAGCCAGTGATAACCATATAACTATTTCCATTTTTCTTTCTTTTATAACTGGTTTTCACCTTTACAGCTTTGGCTTTTGCATAAATATCTGTTTGGTTGTTTTGAGAGATTATACAAAAACTAAATAGTAGAAAGACTGATAATAGGAATAATTTTAGTTTTTTCATGTTATTGTCCTTTCATCGTCTTCTTTTACTTCACTTTTACTTTTTTTCTTACACTAGAGCTATATACTTTTTGATTTCCTTGGATTTTCATTGCCCTGATTTTAATCGTGTATTTCTTTTTGCTCTTTAATTTCTTTAATGTATACGTTGTCTTTGTTGTGTAGTATGTTTTTGTTTTCTTTCCAAGTTGTACTTTTATCTCGTATTTTGTAGCATCAGTGACTTTGTTGATCACAAGTTTTATTTTTTTCTTACCTACCGTTGTTTTTATACTAGGTTTTGCTAAAGTTAATTTCTTGATCTTCTTACCTTTTTCTAAGATTTCTTCACATCTTGTGCAAATGGTGTCTCCTGTATATCCAGTTTCAAAATATGTTGCTCTTTTAGCTTTCTGTACTTTGAGCAAATGTCCTAATTTTTCGATCTTTTTACTATATTTATCTCCACATTCAGAGCACTCATATTCTGTATAGCCATCTTCTGTGCAAGTTGGTTCCAAAGTCAGCTCAGAATATAAATGCCCTAACGTACTTTCGACTTCTTTATAAGTATCTCCACATACACTACATTTATATTCTGTGTAACCATCTTTTGTACACATTGGTTCTACATATTTAACCTCTTCATATTGATGATTTTTTTTACCTATCTTAAAATCTTCATAAGTGTCTCCACAAATAATACATTTATGTTCTATATAACCTTCTTGTGTACATGTTGGTTCAATCGTTTTATTTTTATATTGATGTCCTAATGCGCTTTTAACCTCTCTATAAGTATCTCCACATGCACTACATTTATATTCTATGCACCCATCTTCTGTACATGTTGCTTCTACAACTGTGTACTTCTTATATTGATGTCCTAATTTGTCTATCTTACTATCTTTATAGGTATCCCCACATACACTACATTTGTGTTCTGTGTATCCACCCTCTGTACACGTTGGTTTTACGATTGTTTCTTCATACTTGTGTCCTAATTTTTCTGTTTCGGTATCTTTATAGGTGTCCCCACATACACTACATTTGTGTTCTGTATAACCTTCTTTTGTACATGTCGGTTTTACTACCGTTTCTTCATATTGATGACCTAACTTGTTCGTTTTGCCATCTATATATTCATCTCCACATACACTGCATTTGTATTTTGTATATCCATCTTCTATACACGTTGGTTTCACGACTGTTTTTTCATACTGATGTCCTAACTTCTCTGTCTTGGCATCTGTATATTCATCACCACACACGCTGCATTTATGATGTGTGTATCCACCCTCTGTACACGTTGGTTTTACCGTCGTGTTTTTATATTTATGTGCTACATTGATCTTCTCAATTGTTGTTGATAAATACGCACAATCTACATGATCATCATCATAATATATAGAAACATATTCCCCACTATCACTTATTTCTAATGGTCCAAAATTGTAAATATCAGATGCTCTATATGTACTAGCTGCACTAGCTGCTTTATCATATTCTTTCGATTTATAGCGATCAAATTTCAAGAGACCTTTGTATGTTCCATCTTCATTTTTTTGAATTCTAAATATCTTACTATGATAATAACCGATTCTCATTCGATATACAGACATTTTAATCGTTTCAGACTCTTCCTGTGTTCCAATTACCTTTAATGTATTGTAAATATCATCACTAAACTCAGATATCTCGTATGGTATTGTAACCCTATCAAGAATTCCTTGCTTATCTGTAATATTGGATGGCAGAGAAGATTTATCTACTTTATTAACATAGCAACTATTTTCTTCATCCAGCGTCCAGTTTCCACTTACTTTGACCTTCATTTTATAACTACTCGTTGTTTGAATTTCTACCGTGTCTGGTAAGACAGCTGCTGCCTTCTTAAGTTTTTCTGTTGTATCAAAACTCTTATAAATAACTAACTTTGAAAATTGTGTAGGCTTAACTCTTTTTACACAGGATTCTGCAAGCTCATTTGCATCAAAGAATTTTATTTCATATGAAATGGATGCTTCTTCATTTGTAGCTACATCTGTTAATCCCGTAATCTCTACTTTATAGTTATCTTTATATCTTCCATTTGTTGCGTCTGATGGCTGAACAAATTGAAGAACAGACGAAGATGATGGGAATGATGAAGCCAACCTTGCAGTACCATCTTTTAATGTACATTCATAACTCTTATTTGTAGAAATATTTGTCACTTTTACTACTACATTTGAAATATCTGATATTTTTACCTTTTGTGCATTTAGCTGTACAGACCATGCACATTTTTGAGCTTCTACCAGATTACTAGGCATATATCCTGCCTGTGGATATGCACTAAATGGCTCTGTCTGCCTTGGATTTTTGGATTCACAATTTTTTCCGATTGTAACATGTCCACAATATCCAAACTGAATATTTGAATACTGCGGTGCGATCAAAGCATATCTATGTCCTAATGTATCCCAAGATTTTGTTTTAAGGTTATATCCCTCGTTCATCCATCCATAAATAGCTCCTGATGGGGTATACCCCTTTGCAATGATATTATGATCGCATTTATATCCTTTCTCCCATAATTCATCAGACATATCCTCTGGTTTCGCACTATTGCTGATGTAATGATCAAAGTAAAAATTTCGATCAAGTGCTTGATACTGTAAAGATTCATTCTGTGTACATTTTTCTTGAAGACTTTCTACTCCAGCCAGATATCTATAAAAATTCGTCATTCCTTCCATAGCTGCTAATGTATCGTTTGTTAAAACACCTGGATCATATGGATTTTCTATGGAAGCTGGCTTAGAATAATACGTTGATTTCTTTTCTGGATCGTACGTATCATTTCCTGAATTTAACCCCTTGGAATATTCTTTTACAACCTCTTCTTTGGTTCTTTGACCGAAAATTGTGTCTTTGTAATCATAATTTACGGTTGCTGCTTTTACATTAATAATATTGGTGTTCATGCCAAATAACAACATCCCTGCTAATAACAACAGAATTTTACTTTTCTTCATACACTCTCCTCCTATTTATTCATTTAATAGTTTAATTATATAATATTTTATACTAAAATGAAATACTATTGTTATTCATAAACATAGTATCTCATCACTGATATTCCTACAAAATGCCATTCCATAAGCCAAAATCTGATTTCGCCCGTCATTTGTAAGTCGTTCCGTATATCTACGATTTCTTATCTGATTTATTTATTGCTTTCTTACATGCAATTCAAAGTCAGTAAAAAGCCTGCATTGTATTTCCCGAATTATAAAATAACGAAGGATGATCTTAAGCCAGATATCTGGAATGGCACTTCTTATATGGGAGAGTAATGACATCGCGGAAGATAAGAGTTCCTCGTCATATCCCAAGATTCGATGACCTCTCGATCTTATATGTCCTTCCATGTTCATCCTGTTAAAGATGAACCAGTGATGCCAGCGTTCCATGCTTTTTTCAGATGGAAAGTTTTCTGAATCCATATCATCAGGTCCAACGATCTCATCCACCCCCCGGAGATCGTTTCTTCAGGATAATGTTTATATGGAACAAAGATATCGGGAAGCATCCGGTAGATCTTTCTACATTGATTATAAATTTAGGATTGAAATAATTTTTGTATTCCAATCCCATTGATATTTTATTATTCAGTTTACTCATTCTTTTTCAAAGATTAAATTCATATTGCTATGTCTATTTAATGAATTTAAATCCTTTTCTATATATTCCCACGTTTCTTTATATGATCCTTCTACTACAACTGATTCATCTGAAATAAATTGAATAAATTCGTCTGATTTTCCTTCATATTTCTCTTGAGCTGGCTCGTGACAATGGCAATTACAAAAAGATCATGGCTAAATATGCAAATCCGGTTCTTCTTATTTTAGATGAATGGCTTTTATTAAAGCCAACTGAATCAGAACAAAGAGATATTTTTTGAACTTTTACACAGAAGACGTAAAAAATCATCTACCATCTTTTGTTCTCAGTATGAATTTGAAGAATGGTATGATTAACTTGAAGGTTCAGACAGTCCATTGGCAGATGCTATATTAGATTGTATTGCATATGACAGTTATCGGATCAATATCAGAGGTATTGATATTGAACATAATATTTCTATGCGCGAAGTTTACGGATTAGATAAATCATTACGCGAGTAAACTCGCAGATATTATAGTGGCTCACTCCGCCTGGACAGATGGCTCAGTCTAAACTGGACAGGCGGCTCTGCCGCATAAGAATATTCAGATCTCATACTGTTCCTGTTCGGTATGTCTTTTTGCTCTCATTGTACTCCTCCATAATTGTAGTAAAGTACTAGCATTTTCATTCATCTAGCAAATGATGAAAGTAAAACACTAGCATCTAGCAATCATTATGACAGGATTTATGTGGATTGAAAATCCACCCTTAGATAAAGCGCTTACGATACTTGGACTCCAGTAAAATCATATCATGGACATTTTGAGATATCACAAACACCTTAAGTTGACGCTTAGTTGACCACATTGTCATTGTCTACAAGACCTTAATTATTTTTTATATTTCAATTACATTATTCGATTTGCATGCTTCAATAATTTCTGAAATAGCAATAGAAATTTTACTATCAATGTAACTATAATTCTTTCCTGATTCGATTGATCTATTGAATGCTACTATTTCATAACGAATCCCTTCTCCATCTAGCTTATAAAAATATCGTTTATTCTCTGTAG
>OGEB01001266.1_pt1 | contig 10929 bp, 8 predicted proteins | sample 1570541 | NCBI WGS metagenome assembly OGEB01 (sample SAMEA2581975, study PRJEB24529) | metagenome | biome: Human gut stool | place: China | collected 2011 | reverse complement strand
AAAATTTATACACAACAATTGGCAGTAGATAAACTTTTATTATATTGCTTCCCAAATAAAGGAATATGTTGTAAAATAATATCCGATATATTTTTTTGGAAAAAAATGTAATATTTTGTAGAGGAACGAAAGGATATATATGAAATTTTATAAAAGGATAAGAAAGTTTTTAGTTTTACTTTGTGTTTTTACAAGTATAAATACTAGTATAATTTACGCAGATATAAACAAACACTTTAATTTTAAAAATCTGACCATTGAAGATGGATTATCTCAGTCTACTGTAGAAACTATATTCCAAGACAGTAAAGGATATATCTGGTTTGGAACTAACGATGGACTTGATAGATATAATGGTTATGAATTTAAACACTATAAATTCGACAAGTATGATAAAAACTCTCTACCAAATAACTATATTGTTGATATTATAGAAGATAAATATGGTTATTTATGGATTTCTACTATCGCAGGGTTAAGTCGAATAAACCCATAGACAGATGAAATAAAAAACTATTATACAGATAAAAATAGTGGAAACTTATCTGATAGTAATTTATGGCAGCTACTTTATACAAAGGATAATAAATTGATTGCCTCTACAGTGAATGGACTTAATGTGTACGATGAAAAGAATGATACATTTACTAGAGTTTTAGGTAATGAAAAAGACTTGCCTAGCCAATACATCTACTCTATTGAGGAAGGTCCTAATGGTCATATATGGATTGGTACAGATAATGGTCTAGTTGAAGTTGATAAAAACTTTAAAGTAGTAAAGACATATGAAGATACAGTAGCTAATAGTTCGGTGTATGAAATCGAATATGATACAAATGGTGATATTTGTATCTGTACTTTAGATAATGGGTTGTTTAAGGTATATTTATATAATAATAGTATTATTAATTATAAATCTGATTCAAATAAGTATTCTCTACCAAGTGATAGTGTTAGAGCTATTATGCATGATGCTCCAGGTAATCTATGGATAGGTACAGAAAAAGGCCTTTGTCGTTATGACTATGAAACAGATAAGTTTATTACATATAAAAAAGAAGCCTATCAAAATAATACTTTAGTATATGATAATATCTTTTGCTTATTTAAAGATAATAGTGGGCTTATGTGGATAGGAACTTATAGCGGTGTATCTATATTTAATCCAAATAGCAGTTTTATACATTTTAAATCAGAAATGGAAGATGACACTATAAATAGTAACCTAATTCAAGGTATATATGAAGATCAAGATGGTACTTTTTGGATAGGAAGTAATGAAAGTGGTGTAAATATACTTAATGAAAACTCAGTAAAATACTTAAATACAAAAAATAGTGACGTACTTAATGATAGCATTAGAGATATAACTGGACTTAAAAATAATATATATCTAGGCACTAACGAAGGTTTATCGGTTTTAACTAAAAATGATAAAAAAGGTGAAGATTACACTATAACAAATTATACAGAAGAAAACGGTCTACCTTCAAATAAAGTACGCTCATTGTATGTAGATTCAAAGGGTTATGTATGGATAGGAACTAATAAAGGTATTGCTACATTAGACCCAAATAACAATATTATAGATATAAGTTATATCTTTGAAAAAATTGGTGTATCTGATAAATTTGTAAGAGCAGTCTATGAGGATTCAAACGGAAATTACTACATTGGGTGCTTTTTAGATGGAGGATTAATTAAGATAAACCCAAAAACTAAAAAATATACAATATATAAAAATAAAGAAGATGATTATTCAAGTATAAGTAATAACTCAATAAGGTATATAACTGAAGATTCAAAAGGAAATATACTAGTTGGTACCAGTCATGGTATCAATATACTAGATCCAAAGACAGATAAAAGTACTCACTACACAGAAAAAGATGGGTTAATTAATAATACTGTATACGGAATATTATTAGATAGTAATAATGGTATATGGATGAGTACAAACGGAGGTATCTCAAAGTTATCTCTTGAAGATGGTACATTTATGAACTTTACAATTTCAGATGGACTTCAATCTAATGAGTTTAATGGAAGATCAAGTTTTAAATCTAAAGATGGAAAGTTATTCTTTGGTGGTATAAATGGATTTAATGTTTTTGATCCAGATTCTGTTGAATTGTCATTATTTAAACCACAAGTTATATTTGATAAATTTGAAGTAAACTGTGTTACTGAAAAATATATATCTAGTAAGAAATTAAAATCTACTGATAATAATATTAAGGTGAGTTTCTTTACAAATGATTATAAAAATTCAACTTCTGCTAAGTATTATTATAATCTAAACGGTGGAGATAGTGAATGGGAGGTCTCAAATTCGAATACTCTCTTATTTGCTAACCTATCTCCTGGAAATTATACTCTTAAAGTAAAAGCTATTACTCAACATGGTATATCCACCGAAGAAGCTTGTGTAGATTTCACTATTAAGCGTTCTTTTTGGATAAGTAATCTTGCTATTTTTATTTATGTGATTATAATAGCAATAATAATATATTTGCAAATAAATAAATTAAAGAAACTAGATCAATTAGTTAATAAAAGAACACAGGAATTAAGAGGTGAGATGAAAAAAAATAAACAGCTATTTGAAAAAATAATAGCATTTGAGAAAAATAAAAATAATTATTTTGTTAATATGTCTCACGAGCTAAGAACTCCATTAAATGTACTAAATGGTTTAAATCAATTAATAAAAGGACTTTCAAAAAAAGATACCTTTATAACTCCAGATAAGCTTTCTTATTATATGGAAGTAATGGAAAGAAACTGTTCTAGACTATTAAGCTTAATAAATAATTTAATAGACTATGCTAAAATTGAAAATAATAGTTATACACTTAATAAGAAAGATGAAAATATAGTATACTTGGTTGAAGAAATCGTTCTTGATATGAAGGACTATATAGAAGGAAAAGGAATAGATCTAATATTTGATACAGATACAGAAGAAAAAGAAATTAGCTGTGATAAATTAGAAATAGAAAGATGTATAGTAAATTTATTAGGTAATGCTGTCAAATTCACTCCTGAGGGTGGTTTAATCGAAGTTTTAATTCAGGACTTGAAAGATAAAGTAAAAATAAGCGTAAAAGACAGCGGTATTGGTATTCCAGAAGAAAAACAATCTATGATATTTGATAAATTTAATCAAGTAATAGATGATAGCTCAAAACAAAAAAATGGTAGCGGACTAGGACTTACCATAACTAAACATCTTATAGATTTACATGGTGGAGAAATCTACGTAGAAAGCAAAGTTGGCGAAGGTAGTGAATTTATAATAATTCTTCCTGTAAACAATAACTAAACAATAAATTAAAAAGCAAGGGCATTTAATATATATATTAAAATCCCTTGCTTTTCTAGTTTTAACATATTAGAAATAATCGTGTAGATTTTAAACCTACACGATTGTTGTATTTATATATTTTATTATATATCCATATTATTTAATAAATTTTTAAGCTGTCTTAATTCATCAATAGATAATGTTATCCCCTTACCCATTTTAGCATGGTCTGGTGCCCAATCTCTTAAGTCATATTTAGCTTCTCTATTATTCCAGCTTATAAGATTTAGTTCTTTTGTCCAGCCAGTACTACTTTCTGATACTACTCCAACTTCTTCTACTATATCATATTTTATATCTGCCATTTGTATAGTCCTTCTTTCTATCATTAGTTTCTATAGTAAATAATATACCATTATTTTGTAAAATTTCAAAATAATATATACTTATCATTATAGTATAATTTTACTGTATATCATTTTCACAAGCTTTGCTTTTTCTAAAGTATATATATACTCCTACTATACCTATAGCCATTATAAAAAAGCAAACTATAATAATATAAAAGTACTAAGTATAAAATAGATTATTATCTATTTATATTTAGTACTTTTATTAACTATATATATTATTTATTTATCTTAACAACTTTTCCAGGTATTCCAACTACAGTAGCCCCTTCAGGAACATCATCAAGAACTACAGAGTTAGCACCTATTTTAGAATTTGAACCTATTTTTATATTACCTAATACCTTTGATCCTGCTCCAATTACAACATTATCGCCTACAGTTGGATGTCTTTTTCCCTTTTCTTTTCCTGTACCACCTAAAGTAGTTCCATGATATATGGTTATCCTATCACCAAGTTCTGCAGTTTCACCTATAACAACACCCATACCATGGTCAATTAATATTCCTGCTCCAAGAGTTGCCCCTGGATGTATCTCTATTGCTGTTAAAAATCTTGCTATTTGAGAAATTAATCTTGCTAAAAAAAGTAAATTTTTCTTATATAAAAAATGTGAAATCATATGTGCTAATCTAGCGTGTATCGATGGATATAACAAAAACACTTCTAACTTTGTTCTAGCTGCCGGATCATTTTCCATTATATATTCTATATCTTTTTTAATTTTATAAAACATTTAAATCGACCCTTTTTTATTAAAATTTACTTTCCTTATTGCATAAATTATATAATTAAAATATTCCCATAGACATATATTTGTCTATTCCATCTGGTGCTACTGTAACTATCTTTTTATCAGGATACATTTCACATAATTTTAATGCCGCATATATATTAGCTCCTGATGATATTCCAACTAATATACCTTCCTTTTGTGCCATTATTCTAACACCTTCATAACTTTCTTCATCAGTTATAGTCATAACTTCATCTACAACATTTTCGTTATAATTTTTAGGTATAAATCCAGCCCCTATTCCTTGTATCTTATGAGATCCTTTTTTATTTTTAGATATAACTGGTGAACCTTCAGGTTCAACTGCAACTACTTTTATATTTGGATTTTGCTCTTTAAGATATTTACCTACTCCGCTTATAGTTCCGCCTGTTCCAACACCACATACAAATATATCTATATCCTTAACTTGATTATATATCTCAACACCTGTTGTTTCATAATGTGCTAAAGGGTTATATTCATTGTCAAATTGTTTTAAACTTATATAATTTGAATTTTCACTTAAAAGTTTATTCATCTTTTCTATAGAGCCTTTCATACCTAAAGACCCATCTGTTAATATAAGCTCAGCTCCATATGCTTTCATAAGAGTTCTTCTTTCTACACTCATAGTTTCTGGCATTACTATAATAACTTTATACCCTTTTAAACTTCCTATCATAGACAAGGCTATTCCTGTATTTCCACTAGTTGCTTCTACTAATACATCACCTTTTTTTAATAGTCCATTTTTTTCAAGGTTTTCTACCATATAATAAACTGCCCTATCTTTTATACTCCCTGCTGGATTATACTTTTCTAGCTTTACATATAGATTAGAATTTCCTATATTATTTAATTTAATCATAGGAGTGTTTCCAATCATATCTAATACATTATTATTTATCATGCTAATCCCCTTCCACTTTATTTAGTTCATTTATTCAATTCATACATTTAAGGTATTTTCATAGCATTTTAGTATGAATTTATACCTATTATATTTATAGATATTCAATTTCTAAAAAGTATAATATACTTTTTAATATAAAATTTATAATTATTTAATTTTAAATGTATAATCTTCAAAATCTAGTCAATAATTTAAATATAATCCTCATTATATTACTCATAATATGCTCATTATTTTTTTATTTTTTATACTCCACAAAAAAGACAGGTTTTTAACCTGTCTTTTTACTATCTATTTAATGCTTTTATTACAAATTGTATACAAACATTTTTAAAAAGAATCCTTTTCTCAACTTACATTATCTATACTTTAGTCTATATAGTAAAGATATAGTCCTTGCTATAAATTTTATAAAACTTTTAAATAAATGTATAACTTCTATATATTTGGGCATAATTTAAATACATCCTTATTATATTACTCATACTCATTTAATAAATATTTTTCATATTCCATAAAAAAGACAGGAATCGGGACCTGTCTTTTTTATATACTATTTATTAATTTTTCACTAAATACTAGTTTATTTTTAGAAAATGTATTCTTTTTCTGCTTTTTTATGATAATAGTCCATAATATAATTGATATTATAATATTTATAGGATTACAAAACAAATATACTTTTGATATATTTATTCCCATAGTAGAAGATGCTATAATTATAAAATTCCATAAAGTATGAAAAATTGCCAAAGGCAATATATTATTTAATATAATAGCCAGTGGTACAAAAGCAAACCCTAATAAACTTGAAGCTATTACATTAACTAAAGCTTGAATTAATGTTTTTCCAGCAAATATTGTTGTAATGTGCATAACTGAAAATCCTAAACTACTTATAATCATTGCACTTATTAAAGGTATTTTTCCCTTTAATGTGTTTAGTAACATTCCTCTAAACATTATCTCCTCTGAAAATCCTGCTATTACAGTTCCTATGAATATAAGAACTATACTTATTAAAGTAGTACTATTAAAGTATGATATGTTTTTATAAATCCCTTCTATAAATTTATATAACATGGATATTAATATAAAAATATATGGTATAAACCATACTAACTTATCTTTTTTTATCTTTGAAAATCCTATATTCTCCAATTTATAGAATTTTTTTATAATATAAACTATATATCCTGATGATATAAGTTGAATTATAGAATTTCCTATTAATTGAGCTAATTTATTATCGCTTGTGATATCAAAACTACTCATTATCATTGATCCAATTATCATTATAAGTTCATAAACTATTATTGATCGTATTGATATTTTTAAATCTTCCAAAGAATCCCTCCAATCCCTTTATTTCATTATATTATAACATAATTTAACATTATTCTCCTAATCATATTAATAATATAGTTTCCTTATACGTAAAAAGCCTTAAGTTAAATACTTAAGACTTTTTACTATTTAAAACTTTATAAATCTAGATTTCTTTGCTTTAATTTCTCTTTATTTATTAATATTAAACATATAAAAAAGGCTAGACTTTGGATACATCCATAGTTCTAACCTTTTTAACTATTTATAACTATTACTACAAAATAATTTGAAGTATATGTCCAACAATTATTCCTGCATAATTTCCTAAAACATATCCCCATACACCAGCTATCATTGTAGGAACTATTAAACTATTCCATCCTTTAGCTATAGCCATAGCCACAGCTGTAGTTGGACCTCCTATACAAGCATTCGATGCAAGTAATAGTTCGTCTAATTTAAACTTAAACATTTTACCAACTAGTAAAGTTACAACTAAATGTATAGACACTGCTAGTATACAGAAAATTAATATAAACGCACCATTTTTTATTATTTCAGATATAGATGCAGGTACTCCAAGAACTACAAAGAATAAATAAATTAAAAATGTACCTATTTCCTCAGCTCCGTTAATTTCTTCTAATTGTTTAGAGAACACTGTAGCCACTATTAACATTAAAGTTGTCATTATTAGATACATATTTCCAAAAATAGAATTAGCTATTTTTAATATCATATTTGAAGTAGGTATTATTGCTGAGATATATTCAGATAATAAATTAGATAAACTTGCTACTGAAAAAGCAATTGCTAAAGAAACAGCTATATCCTTTAATGATATCTCTTTTTTTGTCCAATATGTAGAACTTCCTCCACTACTTTCTTCACCTTCTGTAGCCATACCCCATTTGTTTTTGAAAAATAATATTGAAGGTATTGACATAGTTACAAAGAAATATACAGCCATAACTAAATTATCAGCTACTATTGTTGCATTAGTTATATTTTCTGGAGTTTTAAAAGCATTTGTCATTGCAACAAAATTAGCTCCTCCTCCAATATATGAACCAGTCATCATTCCAGCTATCTCAGCTATATGTGGTATTAGTGAACTTAGTAAAAATGCTGATATAAACGTACCTGCTACTGTTCCTAGTGCTGATACATGAAATGCACCTAACATTTTTCCACTTTCATTTTTAACCTTTTTTATATCTGCTTTTAATAATAAAAGTGGTATTGCAACTGGTACTACATATGTCCAAACTGAATCATATACACTACTTTCTGTTGGTATTATTTTTAGATTTGCAAATATAATTGCTCCTAATAATGCTATAATTGCACCTGTTACCTTAGATGCCCATTTGTATTTTTGTTCAAGTACTATACTTATCGCAGACCAAACTACTAAGAACGTCCATAGCATCCACGTATTATCACTACTTATCAATGAGTTCATCTTATCTCCTCCTCTTTATATCTTACTCAAAGTAGATTTTACCATATATGATATATTTCATCATAGGACCACTCCCCTTGCTTTTTCAGTATATAGTGGTCTATAAAATAATAATAGGATACCAACATTGGTATCCTATTTCATAATATATAAAAATTATGAACCTTAGTTGTATATTACATATCTTAATAACAAAAACTAACATAGTCTAATTTTAATATATCATAAATTATAAAATTATCATATATAAATATTTTCAATATTAGTTTTTTAAAAGAGTAACATATGTATATGCAAAATCATATATACTTAATAAAATAGCTAGACATTTAAATATTAATGCCTAGCTATTTTTAACTATTATAAATCTCATAATTATCTAACATAACTTTTATTTATAATATTACAAATATATATTTTTAAATAATTTAATTTTATGTTCCACAATATGTTTTATAAGGACAACTTGAAGGTTTTGGAAGTGTTGTGTAATCATCTTGATCATTTGAATAATCATATGGTCTTGAAAGTACATCAAGAAGCTTCATCATAACACTTAAATCCCCTTTATCAGCAGCTTCTATTGCTTCTTCTACTCTATGATTTCTTGGAATCACATAAGGATTAGATTCCTTCATAAGTTTATTAACTTCTTCATTTGAATTTGGTTGTCTTCTTAGTCTTTCTTGCCAATTATTATACCAATTTTTAAATTCATCGCTAATAAACATACCTTTATCCATATTATTTTTAGTAGTTAAAGAAACAAAAGTATTAGTATAGTCTTCATTATACTTTTCCATCATACTAAGTAAATCTTCAATGATAGCTTTATCTAGCTCTTCTTTATTAAATATACCAAGCTTTGATCTCATTATAGATATCCAATTGTTGTAATATATTTCATCGTAATCAGAAATAGCCTCTTGAGCTATATTTATAGCTTCATTTTGATCTTCATCTAGAAGTGGCAATAAGCTTTCTGCAAATCTACATAAATTCCATCCTAGCATTTTAGGTTGATTTTTATATGCATATCGACCATATACATCTATTGAACTAAATACAGTATCTGGATTATAAGTATCCATAAAAGCACAAGGTCCATAATCAATAGTTTCTCCACTAATGGTCATATTATCAGTATTCATAACTCCATGTATAAATCCAATACATTGCCATTTAGAAACAAGACTTGCTTGAGCTTTTATTACTTCTTTTAAAAAGTTAATGTACTTATTTTCATCATCTTCTATATATGGATAATGTCTTTTTATTGAGTAATCAGCTAATTCTTTAAGTTGTTCTTTATTTCCCCACTGTGATATATATTGAAAAGTTCCAAATCTAATATGACTAGACGCCACACGAGTTAGGATTGCACCTTCTTTTACAGTTTCTCTAATTACAGTTTCTCCAGTTTTTACTACTGCCAAGCTACGTGTTGTTGGAATTTTAAGATTATACATAGCTTCACTTATTATATATTCACGAATCATAGGTCCAAGCACTGCTCTTCCATCCCCTCCGCGAGAATATGGAGTTTTCCCTGATCCTTTAAGTTGTATATCATATCTTTTTCCTGATGGTGTTATTTGCTCTCCTATTAATAAAGCTCTTCCATCTCCGAGCATCGTAAAATGCCCAAATTGATGCCCTGCATAGGCTTGTGCAATAAAAGCACCATCCTGTATAGTTTCACTCCCAGATAGTATTTTTACGCATTCCTCAGTTTTTAAATAATTACTATCTAATCCCAACTCTTTTGCTAATGTGTCATTTAAAATAATTAATTGAGGAGATGATACAGGATTTAAATTTATCTTACTAAAAAATACCTTAGGAAGATTTAAATAACTATTGTCTAGGTTCCATCCTATTCCTTTAGATTCTTTTTTATCTTTCATTTTTTCTCCTTTATATATCGCTTATTAATTTACATTATATTAACTTGTAACCTATATCAAACTTATGATATGTATTTTATATTAATTTATTATACCCTTATTAACCTTTTCCAATAATTTTCTTATCTTATTAGAGTTTAAATTATAACTATATCAAAGCCTAATAAAGAATTTGTAGTTCCTTTATCAGTTGTTGTTGATATATATTCACTCTATCCTTTTAATAGCAATACGTTAAAATACTTGTTATATCAAACTCCAATAAAATCAAATGTAAAATAGTAGTTTAACTTATTGTTTATATTACTTTTTTCTTTTTTTATATCCAACATATTCTATATTTCGACACTTTATCATATAATATAATTTAGTAATTATTTGAAAGAAATGAGGATTTATATGAGAAAAAAACTTACGTGTATAGACATATCAAAACTACTTGAATTAAAAAAGATATTACTAGAAGAAAAGTTTTTGAAAATATCAACTACATTTTTCTTAATATTTGACCCAGTATGTATATCTATATTTAACAATTATATTAGTAAAGATGTTAACGAATTATACCTATTATTAAGATTTGTAATGATGTTTTTCGCATTATTTAATCTATTTTTATTTACATCAAATGAGTTTATAACATTTTGTTGTAATCCATCAGTTGAAAAAGATTTAAATAATTTACGTGACTTAGATATTGAAAAATATAAAGATGCTTCTAATATTTTTAGAAAAATATTTTTTACTCATGTTAAATATTTATGTTTACTAATATTATGTGTAATTTGTTTATATAAAGGACCTTCAATAATTTTTAAT
>OGEB01001258.1_pt1 | contig 11077 bp, 6 predicted proteins | sample 1570541 | NCBI WGS metagenome assembly OGEB01 (sample SAMEA2581975, study PRJEB24529) | metagenome | biome: Human gut stool | place: China | collected 2011 | reverse complement strand
CCTCTATAATAATGCCTTTCAGTATGCGCTGCACGGCAGCCGCATCTATGTGGACGTCGCCGAGGAGGATTCCATGGCTGTATTCACAATTAAAAATATGTCCTCCAATCCTTTGAACATCAAGGCGGAGGAGCTGACCGAGCGGTTCGTCCGGGGAGACGTGGCCAGAACCACCGAAGGAAGCGGTCTGGGCCTCTCCATCGCCAAGAGCCTGACTCAGCTCCAGGGCGGAACCTTCGAAATCTACATTGACGGAGATCTCTTCAAGGTAAAGGTAGCGTTCCCTGTAATGCTCGCAGCAAAACAGGAGAATTTAGCAGAATAAACTCTGCCGCTCCAAACCTTGACATTAAAAAAGGAAGAAGGTGTCGCTCAATCATCAAATTAGATGATTGAGCGACACCTTCTTCCTTTTTATTTTGAGATTATGCTTTTGTTTCTGTCATAGGCCAAAGCTTCTCCGTCTGCTTCCTTGCTTCCGCCTCAGACAGGGAAAACTGCTTTACAAGAGCCAAAATAACGGCTTCCCTGGAAGCGCCCAGATCCCGGAAAGCGTGAATTAAGGCTGCGATACCCTGGATTTTACCCAGCTCGATCCCCTGCGCTTTACCTAATTTGATTCCCTCTTCCTTCCCGGATTCAAACTCCGCCTTTTTAATCAGCTCCCGTTCCCGTTCTTCATCATATTCAAAAATGCTCATAGCTACTACCTCCGCCCGTGATTTTAAAAGAAAATCTGCCAGGATTCCTTCGCTGATACATTCCTCCACCGCCCGGTTGACTGCTGTGTTCATATCCATCTGAGAGGCGTAGGAACGGACCCGGGCCACATAGAGGGAATATTCCTTTAACAGCCTGCAGGCGTTCATCAGCGTCTCGTTGCAGCCAGCGTTGATGTTCAGCACCGTCACCTTCAGTTCCAGCTCCGGCTCCCCGGTCCGCTTTTCAAAGGAATCCGACAGCTTTAGGATGATCTTTTCCGCCTGGTCCGGCATCCTGCCGTTGCAGAAAACAAGGAATCTGGGAACCGGCAGCTTCACCAGCCGGGAGGAATAGAGGGTTTCCTTTCGAATCAGCTGCTCATACTCCTTTGCCACGTAGAAGAGATCTCTTAAGGGCATGTTAGGATTCCAGGTGGACTGATGTTCGTAAAGATTCAGCTCCAGGTTAATGAGAAACGCCAGATCGTTCTTCATATTCATGTAAATGGCGTTTTCTAAGGTTACAATCTCCAGCTGTGACGCGTCCTTGTAGTCCGTCTGTCCTACCGCGTTGTAGAGAGACAGAAGAGCCTCTTTCTCTTGAAAGAGCATACGAAACAGCGTATCCTTGTAGCTGCGGTTAACTGGTCTTTGAAGCTCTGCCTGCGAAGATGCTTCAAAGGGCTGAGACTGTACCTGCTGCCAGCCTGCCGAATTTTCATTTCTGCTGTGTTGTTTCTGATTCATTTGACCTCCTTTTGCAGGAGCTTCCAGAATGAAAATCTCCTGCTCTGATATAAATTTGGGAAAAAGCATAGATTTTCTGATGTTCTGAAAGATAGGAATCAGAGAAATAGGAACCTGGAACCAGGTTCGAAGTGGTGAAATGTATGCTTTTGTCATTTTATTATACCATGCCAAAGAGGAAACTACAACGAAAACCGGCCTGATTTCTACACCAAACGCAGGAATGAATACGGTTTTCTTAAATTATTTGCACAGTAGGCCAAAACGGCAGGCCTTGCAGCTAGCTACGTTTTCTGCTTGATTCGTGCATCCATGATCTGCCATTCGCGAAAACTCGCCTTACGGCTCAAACATTTCGCTCAGTGGCGGAAATCAGCACAGGCCTCCCTGCGAAAGCCCCGCCATTATCGCCCAGCCTGCAGTTTTGTCCTAAGCAGTGTCACATTGCGGTTAATAGTTACTGCTGAGTCTTACATATCTGGTGCAGACAGCATTAAATTTCTTTCATACCAGCTCCCCCCTATACGCCAGGAAAAATTTTCGGTGCCTTTAAAGTGGAACAAGAAAATTTTTCCTGGCGCATCTGTTTTCGGTGCTTTTAAACGTGTTTCCTAGCGCAGTTCTTCCCTCTGATACACAAGCCTGCCGCCCAGAATCGTGGCGTCTACCTGCACCTCCTTCAGCTCCTCTGGATCGACGGCGCAGGGATCGCGGTCTAAAATAACCAGATCGGCTAGTTTTCCCTCTGTAATGGAACCTTTGATATTTTCTTCAAAAGCGGCGTAAGCGCCGTTGATCGTGTAGAAACGAAGCGCCTCCATGACCGTTACCTTCTCGTGGGGGTTCCAGGGGGCCAGTTCCGGGTGTTCCAGGCATTTTCTGGTGACAATGGCGTAAATTCCACAGAATACGTTAGGCGTTTCTACCGGGATATCGGAGCTGGCGTTTAAATTTACCCCCAGATCGGTCAGTGTGCGCCATGCATGGCAGTATTTCGCCCGGCTGCCCAGGCGCGCTTCCATAATGGGAATATCAGTTGAAGTGGAAGCGGGCTGGATATTGATATTCAGTCCTAATTCTGCAATTTTCTTATAGAGCGCCAGATTTCCTACCTGTCCGTGGACCAGGCGGTGACGGTGGTTTTCCCTGGGGAAATCATGCAGAACACGCTCATAGGCGTTTAATACCTGCTCTAAGGCTCCGTCGCCGATGGTGTGAATGCAGACCTGCATACCGGCGCAGTGAGCTTTTCTGATGTTGTCATACAGCTCCTGATCCGTATAATAATAGATTCCTGTATTGCCGGGCGCGTCAGAATACGGATCCTTCATTCCGGCAGTGCGGGCGCCCATGGTTCCGTCCGCCCACTGCTTCATGGGGCCGATGTGATAGAAATCATGCCCCATTCCAGTGCGCAGAGAACATCCCTCCAGGAATTCATCGATCTCCTTTCCTGTAGGAAGTGAGATTTTCTGGTAAATGCGAACGGGAAGCTTTTTCTCGGCGGCCAGCTCCTGGTAAGCGTGATAAATGTCCATGAAATCGCCGGGATAGCCTAAATCATAGGTATCTTCCGTATGCACCGTTGTCACTCCCCAGCGGAGCATTTCCTCTCCGCCCCGGACAATGGCTTCCTTCAGCTCCTTTCTGGCAGATTCCGGATTTCTCTGTTTTTTGAACCATTCCAGAGCTGCCTCCCGGATCACGCCGTTTGGCTCTCCGTCCGCTCCTTTGTCAAACTGTCCGCCGGGAAGATACGTTTCCCTTGTCACCTTTGCGTCAGCCAGAGCCATGGTATTGGCGATTCCCACATGGCCGCAGGTGCGGATAATCAGGATCAGATGCTGGCTGGATACGTTGTCCAAATCCTCTTTGGTTGGAAACGCGCCGTCTGGAAACAGGTTCTGGTTCCATCCCCGGCCGAATATCCATTCTCCCGCCGGGATCTGCTTTTCTTCAATAAAGTGTTTGATCCGCCTGCACATCTCCTCGCGGGAACGGCAGTTTTCCAGATTTACATATCTCAGGGAATTGCCATAGCCCACCAGATGGGTATGGGTGTCGTTAAAGCCTGGAACGACGGTGCGTCCCCCCAGATCGATAACCTGGGTATGATCTCCCTGCCATGCTTCCATCTCCTGATTGGAGCCGACCTTTGCGATTTTATCGCCGGAGATGGCGACGGCTTCCTCCACACGGCCGTCCATGGTGTAAATGCAGGCGTTTTTAAGAATCAAGGTTGTCTGCGGCATAAAAATTCCTCCTTCCTGAAGTGCCGGCGTACAGGTCCGCGTCTTTCCGTATGCCGGTGTTTAACAGATACAGGTAATAATAGATACCAGTGTAATAGAGCAAATTTTATGCCATAAAAAACGCAAAAAATTTTGCATTAATTCAGGCGGTATTTTTCGATTTTATAGGAAAGCGTCTGCCGGGAAATCCGGAGCAGCCGGGCGGCTTCCGTGATGCTGTCAGTTCTTTCGAGGGCCCGGCGGATGGCTTCTTTTTCGTAGGCGGCCGTGTTTTCGGTGAGGGACAAATGTTCATCATAGAAATAACCGGAAAGGCATTCCCTCTCTCCAGTCCTCTCTTCCCTGTTTTCGGAGAGCTTTTTTGTACGTGCGGCCAGACGTCCGGCGTTCCCCTCTCCGGCCCTGGCTTCTTCCATGTCGTTTTTCCCTTTCCTGACCCTTCCGTCTGGCGCTGGAGCTGCCGGCAGGGACGGCCCTGGGAAACAGCAGGAATTTTCCTGAGGAAAGATCTGAGGTTCCAGATCTTCCTGCAGAATATCGGGCAGATCGCCCATGTTGATGATATTGCCCTGGCAGAGATTGAAGGCGTACTCCAGGGTATTTTTCAGCTCCCGTACGTTTCCCTTCCAGTTATAGTTTTGAAAGGTCATCTTCACCAGCGCGCTGACGCCCCGGATGGATTTTCCCATAGTCCGGTTGAAATGATTGATAAAATAGTCGGTGAGTATCATCACGTCCGGCTTTCTGTCCCGCAGAGGCGGAATGTCGATTCTCACCACGCAGATTCGGTAGAACAGATCCGTGCGCATCAGCCCGGCCCGCAGCACCTCGGCGGGGCTTTTGTTCATAGCGCAGATAATTCTGGTGTGGAAATGGGTGCTTTTCGCGCTTCCGATTCTCCGGACCTGCTGTTCCTCTATGGCCTTCAGAAGCTTGGCCTGCATGGAAATATCCATGGAATTGATCTCATCGAGAAACAGAGTTCCGCCGTCTGCCAGTTCAAACAGCCCTTTTCTGTTTTCCGCTCCTGTGAAGCTGCCTTTTTCCACGCCGAAGAAGATACCTTCCAGAAGCGATTCCGGGATCGCCGCGCAGTTCTGGGAGATAAAAGGCTTTTTGGCCCGGTGGGAGCAGGTGTGCAGAGACTGGGCGAACAGCTCCTTTCCCGTTCCCGTCTCCCCGTAGAGAAGCACGGGAGAATCATTGTTGGCGATCAGGGCGCACCGCTCCTTCAGGGCGATCATAATGGGGTCCTGGGAAATAATGTCGTCCAGAGTATACAGCTCTCCCTGACGCCGCTTGGGAAGCCCCTTCCCGGCCCTGTATTTGTCATAAAAGATGGTGGAGGTCATAGCCCCCACGACCTCGCTTCCGGCTAAGAGCGGAATGGTGGACGATACGATGTCCAACAGCTCCCCCTTGCAGTTGTGGATCACCTGCCGTTCGTCAAAGCGGGGAACCCCGCTTTCAATCACCCGCATAATAGAGCTGGTCTGGTTGTCCAGCTCCGGGTACACCTCCGTCACGTGCATGCCGATGGCTTCGTCCGATAAAAACCCTTCATGAAACCATTTCAGATATTCTACATAGCCGTATTTGTCGCAGACCAGCACCCCGTCTGTATCCTCGTACAGCTGTCTGGCCTGGACCAGAGCATTTGTAATCATAGTTTTCCCCTCTCCTGACATTTCTTTGGGTTCAGTGTAGCATAAAAGCCATGATGCCGCAAATATTTTTGCTTTCTACAGGATTGTGCAAAAATTTAATCGGAAATTTTCTGTATTCAGAAGAATAATAATAGAAAATCTGATATATCGTTAGAAAAAAATGGAAATCGTTTCCTGATTTGGCAGTAATACAGGCCTTCTCAGGTGTGGCATAAAAGTTGCTTTATTCATAGACATCGGGTTATAAAACTATATTTTGCAGAATGGAGGATAATACATGAAACTCTATCAAAACGGCGTCATTCTCACCATGGATGCAGAGGGCAGCCGGGCGGGAGCGATGGCAGTGGAGGGGGACCGCATCGTTCAGGTGGGCGAAGAGGAGGAGCTGAGACGGGCGTTTCCAGAGGCTGAGATCGCCGATCTGGGCGGAAAAACCGTGATGCCCGGCTTTATTGAAAGCCATGTCCACCTGCTCAACTATGCCTACAGCCTTACAAAGATCGACTGCGCACCGATGAAATCGTTAAAAGAGCTGGTAGAGGCCAGCCGGGAGTACATACGGGAAAAACAGATTCCGCTGGGAACCTGGGTGCTTGGAAGAGGCTGGAACCAGACCTTTTTCGAGGAGAAGAGAAATCCCACGATTGCGGATCTGGACGCTGTCAGCACGGAACATCCGATTGTGTTTACGAGAGTCTGCGAGCACATGGTGGTGGCCAACTCCATGGCTTTATCCCTGGCGGGAATTACGAAGGACAGCGAAAATCCGGAGGGCGGCGAAATTGAGCGGGACGAGAATGGAAATCTGACCGGACTTTTGAAGGAGACGGCCCGCTACCTGGTCTACAGCATTATACCGGAAAAGTCGGTGGAAGAAATTAAGGAGATGCTGGTAAATGCCATTTCCATCGCCTCTTCCCTGGGGCTTACCACCATGCACTCCGACGATTTCGAGACCTTTTCTGATAAGGACTGGAGAAAGGTGATGAGGGCTTACCGGGAGCTGGAGCAGGAGGGGCGGCTGAACGTCAGAATCCGCGAGCAGTGTCTTCTGCCTCAGATTGACAGGCTGAAGGAGTTTATCAAGGAGGAAATTGCAAAGCGCCATGATACGCCTATGGTGCAGGCGGGCCCGTTAAAGCTTCTGACAGACGGATCTTTAGGCGGCCGGAGCGCCTACCTCAGAGCGCCCTATGCGGACGCGCCGGATACCAGAGGAATCGCCGTATTTACCCAGGAAGAGCTTGACGAGCTGGTTGTGACGGCCCACCAGTCGAAGATGGGAGTTGTGTGCCACGCCATTGGAGACGGCGCCATGGAGATGTGCATGGACGCTTTCTTAAAGGCCCAGAAGGAAAGGCCGGACCGCGACGCCCGCTTCGGCATTCTTCATCTGCAGATTACCCAGCCGGATCTCATCAGGCGGTTTAAGGATCAGAATATTATCGCCTACATGGAGCCAGTGTGCTTAAACAGCGATCTGCACATTACAGAGAGCCGGGTGGGAGCATAACGTCTGTCGTCTACTTATAATTACAGAACGCTGTGCGATATGGGAGTGGCGTATACCATGAGCTCCGACTGCCCGGTAGATTCCCTGAACCCCTTTGACAGCCTGTTCGTGGGAGTCAACCGCTGCGATTACCACGGATATCCGGAAGGGGGCTGGATGCCTGAGGAAAAGCTGACCGTAGATCAGATGCTGCGGGGCTTTACCATAAACGGAGCCTTCGCTTCCTTTGAGGAGAACGTGAAGGGATCCCTGGAGCCGGGAAAGCTGGCGGATTTCGTGATCTTGTCCCAGGATCCTACCCAGTGTGATCCGAAAAAGCTTCGGGATATTTTTGTAGAGGAAACGATTCTGGGAGGACGGACAGTCTACCGGAAATCATAAAAAGATAAAAGCTATTTATTAAGGAGGATGTTTATGAGTAAGAAAAACGAGCCTAACCCAAAACCTAAGGCGGACGTGAACGATGCAGGCGCTTCCGGAGCGGAATTCAGACCGTCCTTCGGCGCAGCCGTGATCTGCGTCGTGTCTCTGATCGTCTTCATGGCAGTGTCCATTTTCTTCTTTGACCAGAAGATGCACGTCGCCATGATGGCGTCTCTGGGAGTAACGCTGCTTGTGCTGAAAATTGAGAAATGTCCGTGGAGCAAAATTGAGAAGGCCATTATACGCGGCGGCGAGCTGATGATTCCGACGGCCATGATTCTCTACAGCATCGGAGCTCTGATGGGAGCGTGGATTGCCAGCGGAACGGTGCCTATGATTATCTACTGGGGACTGAAAATTATTTCCCCATCCATGTTCTTAGCTACCGCCTGTCTGGCCTGTATGCTGACCTCACTGGCAACCGGTTCCTCCTGGTCCGCCATCGGAACAGCCGGTGTGGCTCTGATGGGCGTAGGAATGGGACTGGGCGTAAATCCGGCCATGACAGCCGGAGCTATCGTTTCCGGAGCTGCTTTCGGCGACAAAATGTCCCCTCTTTCCGATACCACGAATCTGGCTCCGGCCGTTGCTGAGGGCGACGTATTTGACCACATTAAGGCCATGTTTTTCACAACGACACCCAGTATTATCATCGCGTTAGCCGTTTTTCTGGTGCTGGGCTTCAAGTTTTCCGGCACTGCGGAGAGCAATACCATTCAGAGCATTTTAACTGCCCTTGAGTCGAATTTCAATCTGAACCTGCTGACGTTAATTCCTCCGGTTTTAGTTATCACTCTGGCCATCTTAAAGAAACCGGCCTTCCCGATCCTTCTGATCTCTGGCGGCACGGCGGCTCTGATTGCAATGGTTGTCCAGGGATATTCCTTAGGCGAGCTGTTCAGCATCATGGAGGGCGGATTCGTATCTGAGACGGGAAATCCTGACATTGACAGCCTTCTCTCACGAGGCGGACTGTTAAATATGAACTACACCTGTTCTCTGGGTATTATCGCTATGGTATACGGCGGCATTTTAGAGCATCTGGGCTTCCTGGAGGTATGTTTGGAGAGAATGAAGTTCGTCAGCAAATCAGTGGGAACGCTGGTCTGCTCCACGGTTGTCAGCTGTGTGCTCTTTAATATCATCACAGCCAGCCAGTACATGTCCATTATCCTGGGCGGACGCCTCTTTATCGGAGAGTTCAAGAAGAAGGATATGCTTCCGCAGACCCTGTCCCGGTGTCTGGAGGACGGCGGAACCGTAACCTCCCTGATTGTGCCGTGGAACGTGGACGGCGCCTTCGCAGGAGCTACGCTGGGTGTGCCGGTGCTTTCCTTCCTGCCGTTTGCCGTATTTAACTGGCTTGTTCCGATTGTGTCCATAACCTTTGGCTTCCTGGGCAAATTCCAGTGGAAGACAGGAGAGATTAAATCGACCAGAACCTACAGAGATTCGGTTGAGTCATAGGTATGTAATATAGAAGAGGGAATGTTTCTGCGCTCCACTGGAAGTCGCTGGAAACATTCCCTCTTCTATTTTACGGAGACAGCAGAAAGAAGCTGGAAAACTTCTCCCTCTCTGGTAAGATACATGGCAGAAATGTTCCCTTTGTTAAAGAAAAAAGCAGATCTCCCATTCCTCAGAACAGGGAAATCTGCTTTTTTCCAATCTTCATTTACCTCTTTTACGCCTCGTCCTGTGTAAACTTCTTAAACACAATGCTTCCGGCAAAACCGGCCAGGGTTCCGCCGACTGCGCCGAGAGCCAGAGCTATGAGCACCTTGACCGGCGGGTTAAAGGCAAACGGAGCTAACAGTCCTGGAATAGGGGACGCGGTTCCAGGCGCGTTGTTTACGATGCCGAGCAAAGCCGCTGCGATGCCGGCCAGTCCTCCGCCGAAAAAGTTTGATCCGTAAATAGGGATCGGATGGCGCGTAATAATGTGCGCCTGAGTTAAAGGCTCCAGCATAACAGCTGCGATATTACTTGGATTTCCTAATTTTAATTTGGCAAAGATAATTCCGTTTGTAAAGGAGCCTCCGAAGCAGGCAATAGCTGCAATTCCCATAGGAAGGCCGGTCAGTCCCAGCATAGCAGTCAGAGCCATAGAGCTTAATGGTGAAGTACAGATCATCTTAATAAGTCCGCCTAAGAGGAATCCCATCAGGATAGGAGACTGATCCGTGGCGGCTGTGATCGTATTTCCGATGTAGCCCATAGCTGCATTGACAACCGGATCAGTGAAAAAGGCGATGCTTCTGGCGATAGGAGCTAAAACCAGAGCACCCAGGATAGTGTCAAGCCCTGCAGGAAGATATTTTTCAATGAGTGGAGCCAGAAAACCGGTCAGGTATCCGACCATGAAGCCAGGAAGGATTCCGTAGCCTCCAACGGCTACACCTGCCACGACTGCGAAGAGAGGGTTGGCTCCCATGCCGATCGGGATCAGGATAGCGGATGCGACGCCTCCCAGACCTCCGGCTACTGAGCCTATTTCTCCGAGAAATGTGATACCTAACAGATCACCGGAAATGTACCTGTGGACTGCCTCTACCAGGAAGGTAGCCACAGCTGCATTTGCCAGTCCGGACATAGCTGCCGATCCCTTAGGGGCTTTCATGCTGAAGAGAGAAAAGCCGGCCAGGGTGAGAAGCAGCAGTCCCATGCCTAGAAGAATAGTTGTCATACGTAATACCTCCCAAAATTTGTGCAAAATGCCGTATTAAAAGGCCGATAAAAAATATAATACTATAAAAAGGTAAAAGTGAAAAGGGTGAGAGTGAGAAAAAACGTGACTAAATTTGTAAAAACATGAAGAAAACTGTAGAAATGTATACAATATGCACAAAAATCAGGAGCAGAATCCGGAAAATGGAATTCTGCCCTTGATTTTTTGAAAGCCGGCTAAAAAATGTCGTACTTTTTCATTTTTCTCCAGAGAGTAGCCGGGCTGATGTTAAGCTGCTCTGCCGTCTCCTTTCTGCGTCCTCTGTTTTTGCGAAGCGTTTCCAGAATGCGTTCTTTTTCGCAGAGAACCATGGCCGAATCGAGGGAGGAAACGCTGCAGCCGGAAGAGGAGGCTTCTGAAGCGGGATCCGGGAAGGCCGGTTCTTTTGAACCGCAGTCCGCCAAAGCGCTGGAGAAGGGAAGGTGGAGAATGTTTGCCAGCTGGGACGCCTCTATCATATCTCCGTCGGACAGCGTAATCGTCCGCTCCAGCAGATTGAAGAGCTGACGTATATTTCCGGGATAGGGCTGGGCCTCTAAAAGCCGGACTGCCTCTGGAAGGAAGGTGACAGGATGGTTCTGCTTTCCGTTGTATGCCTTGATCAGCAGGGGAATATCGCCAGTTCTCTCCCGCAGAGGAGGCAGGCGCAGCTCCAGCACGTTCAGGCGGTAGAGCAGATCCTCCCGGAACAGCTTCTGGCGCACCAGCTCTTCCAGATCCTTGTTGGTGGCGCTGATAATCCTAATATCCACCGGAATGATTTTATCGTCTCCCAGGCGGCAGACCTCCCGCTCCTGAAGCACGCGCAGAAGCTTGGCCTGCACGTTTAAATCCATTTCCCCAATCTCGTCCAGAAATACGGTTCCTCTGTGAGGCATCTCGAAGATACCCATTTTCCCCTCTTTGCTGGCTCCGGTGAAAGCGCCCTTCACATATCCGAACAGTTCGCTCTCCAGGAGAGACTGAGGAAGGGCCGCGCAGTTGATGGCTACAAACGGCTCGCTGCAGCGGTAGCTGGCATCTTGGATGCTCTGGGCAAATAG
>OGEB01001241.1_pt1 | contig 11300 bp, 16 predicted proteins | sample 1570541 | NCBI WGS metagenome assembly OGEB01 (sample SAMEA2581975, study PRJEB24529) | metagenome | biome: Human gut stool | place: China | collected 2011 | reverse complement strand
AGCCAACGCAGAACGGATTTATTGAGAGCTTTAACGGACGATTTCGCGATGAATGCCTGAATGAGCACTGGTTCAGCGATATCGTTCACGCAAGGAAAATCATTAATGACTGGCGGCAGGATTATAACGAGTGTCGTCCACATTCAGCACTGAATTATCAGACGCCATCAGAGTTTGCAGCACGGTGGCGAAATGGAAAATGTGAAGGTAAACAAACCGACCTTACTAACTGACGGTTGTATCTAACTCTGGGGGCAGGTCAGTAATCCTCAATAACTATCTTAAGTTCATCAATATCCTTAAATTTACTGGTGTAAAAACATTCTGATTTTAAAGTCCCGAAAAAACATTCTGCACAGGCATTATCGAGGCAGTTGCCTTTGCGGGACATACTTTGGATGATGCCAAACTCCCGTAACTGATACTGGTACCATCGATGACGGTATTGCCAGCCCTGATCTGAATGAAGAACCGGATTGGTACCCGCATCAAGCCTGGCAAATGCCTTAATGAGCATGTCATCGATCATCGGCATGGTTGGATGTTCTGAAATACTGTAGGAGATCACTTCGTTATTGAAGAGATCAATAATGGGTGAAAGGTAGAGTTTGCGGCCACTGACGGCGAATTCAGTGACATCGGTGACCCATTTTTCGTTGGGCCGGCTGGCTTTGAAGTTTCGTTGCAGGATATTGTCAGCAGCGCGCCCATGTTCACCCCGCCATGAACTGTAGCGCTTCACTCTTATTGCAGCTTTGAGACGAAGCACATTCATCAGACGTTGAACCACTTTGTGGTTCAACGCTCCTCCCTCTCTTCTGAGCGCCAGTGCTATCCGCCGATAACCATAGCGGCCCAGGTTCTCATCATAGATCTCTTTGATTCTGCATTTCACTTCATCGTATTTTCCCGGAGAGCGGAGTGCTTTCAGATGATAGTAAAACGTACTCCTGGGTATCTGAGCTATCTGCAAAAGCTGGTCGAACGAATAGTGCTGCCTCAGTTCGTCGATAATTCTGACCTTATTCCTTACCGAACTAAGGCTTTCAACTTTTTTAAATAAAGTATCCGCAATTCCAGACGGCGGACTTTTTGTTCAAGCTCCTGAATACGTTTATCTTTCGAACGCTCCAGTTCTACCTCAAGCGCAACAGGATCATCAATCATATGAAGTGCCCTTTTCTTGCCCACACGGAGAGAACGAAGCCCTTCCTCTCCATGTTCGCTGAACACCTTCATCCACTTCCCAACCGAGGCCGAACCCGCGACGTTAAATTTCGCAGCAGCCTGCGTCTGGGAAATCTGTCCCGTCAGTACAGCCTTCACGGCTTCGACTCTGATATCGGGATCGATTGATACGCCCTTATCCCTGGGCTTCAGACCTTCTTCTCCATAAGCATCATAGGCTGCAACCCAAATTCTTACCTGGGTTCTGGGAACGTTAAAGCGAGCTGAAGTTAAGCGATAGCCTTCATCGGTAGCGAAATAGTGCATAACCACTTCGAGGCGCTGTTGAAAGGTGTACTTACGTCTGGACATGGAACTCTCCAATTTGAGAGTCCAACTAAATGGGCGCAGTGCATGTGGTTGGTTAATGAAAATTAACGTCCTACGGGGCTTTCTTCTTTCTGCCTCACAACATCAAAACACTCAAACATCATGAGGCAAAAAGCCTCAAGCGCCGACACCATTATACCGTGTTTACTCTCATCCTCCCAGGGCTGATAAGCTGGTAAGTTAATAACTTTTAAGATGGTTTCCGCCGTGTTTCTGCCCTGCATCCTGGCATCTGCTGGAGTTCAGTCATGAATTTTCCCCTCTGTCGATATGCTCCGGTTACCACTTCTGCGCCGTCCAGTGTAGCGGTTCTGTGCAGACGCAATGCATTGCCAGAACAACCCCCTTGTTCGCCAACTGCGCCCATGTCTGATGTTAACCAAACGACTCAGCTACCAGTTTGAAGATTTACGCCCAAATAGAGGTCTACGCCTATGACAAAATTCTCCAGGCAATATCAGATATCAGTAGCGTCATGTTCGAAAGAGATTTTTAAAGTCACTTTTCCTGATTGTATTTCTTTCAAAATTTAATGAAGGTAAAGTTATTTAGCCAATTGACGCGCCACTTGAATAAGTTATTATTACTTACAAGCGCTCTGAGCTATCAGCAATTTTACAGGCTCAACTATGCCTGTAGAAATATCTTTGCATCGATATTATTTTAAGTAATCAATTATGACACTCACTGCATATTACCAGTTAAGAAATACAAAGTCCTCAGGTCTTGGTTTCGAATTGCTGACCAGTGAACCGGGAGCCTTTATTGTGCTGGAAGAATGCAGTTATGAGAAACCGTATGAAATTGCCCGTTATGGGCATAACGGGAGTGCAGGCGATCGTTCGAATGCGTTCAGCTGCACGATGAATAAAGCCAGTAGCCTGCATAATTACAGTGGAGCAAAGCTGGATTACAACGTTTACGAAGAAACTGCCTGAATCATCCTGTAATAATTGTGTGTAGACTTTGCCCGCCGCTGGCGGGCTTTTTTTATGTGACACCGGACAGGAGCGCCAGGCATCATGACAGCGCCCTATCCTCTCTTGCTTCACTTCCTGTCAGGTTTAAGACGACTATCAAACCGGAACGGTATCTGTTGAGCCTTCTGCACGATCCCGTAAAACTCAGGGTGCTCAGGATTTAACAGATAGTTGAACTCTACCGGCGATAAGGCTGAGGGAACACGCAGTGCAACCGAGCTCCTGGTAAATGACCAGGCATCTCCGTAATCAGCCAGTTCCTGAGGCGCATCCTCATCAGCCCAGTTGCCCGGTAATTCATCCATGTTTGCGCTTTGGATCAGTTCATCAGGCACATCGATACTCAGTAGCGTGAAAGAGTCCATTATCTGTGCCGCATGCAGGTGTACCAGCGTCTCCAGCATCGTTAGTGATGCCGTTTCGGAGACATATACCATTGACACCCCCACGCTATTCCAGCGCCCACCAGCCTCTTTCGCACCATATCCGGTCCAGGCCGTAGAAAGATACTTTGTTTTCGTCAGCCTGTAGAGGATCACGAGTACACCCCATGCTCCAGACGTGTAATCAGCTTAATGACCTCATACGCTCCCGTCTCGGATGCCATCAGGTCTGCTGGCACTTTCCAGCTCAATGCCCGGTTAGGTTCATTCAACCACTTCTGTGCGGCTTCCTTGTCGCCTTCAAACAAATCTACCGCCCGATCAATGACGCGGATAATACGTACCAGACGTTCACTTTGTTCCGGGTTAAAACGTGCCTTCACACTGCGGCTAAATGTGGTTGAAGGGATACCGGACATTTTTCTCAGGTCATTCTGGGTTATTCTGGCCCAGTCAGTGATCCGGTTTGCCACCTTCCCGTCCAGGCCTTCATTGATTTGCCCCAGGAGCGCTACGCCATCAGCATTATTTAACCCGGCAACCTGCCAGAGGCGCTGTGGTCTGGCTGGAGTTGAGGACAAACTAAATGTTTTCATAGCAAACCTCCATTTGGTCATTACATTATACCCAAATGGTAACACCGGAGCAAATATCAACCACCAGCAGACGGAAGGCATTTTTCCTGATTGCGATACCTCAGAGTGTAGCGATCGGTATCGAGTCCCACCTCGTTGTGTAGGCTGGAGAGAGCATATCTCTCTTCATTGACCACGCCGGTGCGATGCCACGACCGGCAAACCATACTTTGCCTTTGCCTGAGTTGTTTATCGTATCCAGTACGTTCATGAGCGCGTCACTGTTTGCATACGACCTCCCTTCATCAAATAACGATAGCTGGGTAACTCCGCAGGGACGGAAATCGTTGAGCATGACACCAGCCTTTGCATAGTTATGTCCGTCTTTCCAGATTTTATCCAGAGCCCGGCCCGCCGCCGCGATAATGTCCCGCGTATCACGTGATGGAATGCAGAGCTGTTCGCTGGAGACTTTGCTGTAATAGGGTTCATGTTTTGAAAAAGGCGAGGTTTTTATGAAAGCTGATACCTGACCGCAGTACTGACGTTCCTGGCGCAATTTTTCCGCAGCACGTTCAGCATACTGGCAAATTGCCTAGCGCATGGATTCATACGTTGTTATACGCCCCGAAACATCAAGAAAAAGATTGTGCTCATTAAAAGCTTTCTATTGAAATTGATAGAAAAAAGAGGCTGCATAGCCTCTTTTTTTTCCTCACTTCTCATCCTTTAGGGGGGAATGGATCTTTTCCATAGGAGTCTCTATCCCTGATTTGTCCATTTGGTCGATGAATAACCAGTTCACTTTCCTGATTGCGGGAGATTGAACGAGCCGCATCTATTGCTTCCTGTTGTGTACGATGGGTAGATGTTACCCGTTCATTACCCTCTCCACGTACAGCCCACTCACCATTGTGCGGTACAACATGTTGGTTCTTTCCCATGAGGTTTCCTGACAAGTGTTCGACACCATGTGGTGCCATATTAAATAATAAACACTATATATTGCGTTTCATTTGTGATGAGTCACATTTCCTGTTTTCAACAAAAATACAGAAACATCTTGCGGAGGCGCTGCCCTCCGTTGGTTAAATTAATGCAATGAATATCAGTCTGTTAATGAAATCCATATCCATACAACCTCCTAAAAACCTAAATGCAGAAACAATAAACCACCCTTAATGATTTAAAAATTATCAATCATAAGAAAAAACGATCGATCGTTTTTATAGATCGATTTTATGATATCAATAGATTTTACAGATCAATGTAAAATCATGATTCCTTGCCAGATTTCATTGCATCACAAGCTATGTACCAGCCATGGATGATTTAAGTGCTGGTAACGAACAAAGGAAGGTATAAAAATGAAATTTGAAAAATAATTTAAAATCATGGTGATACCAGCATTTTCAGTTTCAGTAAGCGCAACAGCGTCTAACGCCACCGTATACGCACTTCCTGATGCAAAATCATTTGGCGTCGCCAGCGAAGACCAAAAAGGTTTGATGTTTCTAGGAATGGACAGGAATGCGGACCTAAAGGGTATTTGTTTCGCCATGCTGAAACAGGCTGAATCAAACATCCCTTATGCTGATGTCATCGCAACCACAAATAATAAAGACTTCCGCATGCATGCCCTGCGTCCCAACATTCGTGACAATACCAAAGAGGTCGTATGTTCCTTTGGAACCGATGCATTCGACTACCTGGATAACCTGTCAAAATCCAGTATGAGTTTGGTCAGTATTCGCTTTAATGGTGAACAGCGTCATTTCAGTTTTAACACCAGCTCTTTCAGCAAGTTACTGACGCCCAGTGGAGCCAAAATCGCAGAACAAGCCGCTGATGATTATAAGCGAGGTATCCGCTCTCCTGTCTTTTACAACAAGGCTCCATCTTCAGTCACAGAAAATAAGGACAGGTATGCACTAAGTGACCAGAAACTTAATGAAATCTGGAACAAACTCCCCTCAGAAACCCGTAGAAAATTACTGCCATCGCAGCGGGAGTGGATTAAGCAAAAAGATACCTGCCGTAGGGACACAGAATGCCTTACCGACATGACCAACAAACGCATCAAGATACTCGAGGTGGCAAGATAATGGCTTCAGCAACTCTTATCAGGCTAAACAAAGACGAATGGCAAAAACTTCCAGCAGGCCATTTTTATAACGGAAAGTATCAGATTGGTCCCTTTACCCTCACCTATGAATTTATCGTCAAATACATGACCCTAATCCATAAAACGGAAATACCGGAATCCTGGCTTACCGATAACGGTACCAGTCTTGATGAACGCAGAGTTTTGTACATGGAAGCTAGCGATATTCTGACAAAAGATATCGTAAGAGAAATTCAAAAAACGGTGAAATCTCCTCAGGACCAATTACAGGTTTATCGCAGAAATGATCAGATCATAACCCTCGAAATGATGGAAAAGTAGGATGCTAAAAACTCACAAACATTTGACCAAAATAGTTACAATTTCTCTGGCATTAGCGTTTGCAGTGCTTGTTGTTCATGGTGTCCTTACATCACCTCCGAACCATGACACAGAAACTCCAGATGTTAACTCAAGTACCTCTAAAACCAGCAGAACCGGAAATGGTCAACGTTGTTAATCGGATACATGCTCCTGAAGAGGTTTACAGGCGTTTCCAGGATAACGAATTCAGGGCTACTAATCACTTCAGAACTTGCCGATTAATGGTCACAGGTAGGGTAAAGAACATTGGAACAGCCACCTTTACCAAAGATCTGATCTCCTCCCTGAAAACAGTGCCAGGCTAAACTGAAGTCTCCGGTCTTTCTTCCATCTCACGGAGAGGCACATCGCCATGAAAAAGACCCGCTATACCTAAGAACAGATAGCATTTGCGCTGAAACAGGCCGAAACCGGCACTCGGGTGGAGGAAGTCTGCCGAATGATGGGTATTTCTGAGGCCACTTTTTACATCTATGGACTACCTCCTTTTTACAAGTACTTAATCTGGTTTTGGGTTGTTGCTTACATCTATCCGGCATCAGGAAAATCTGTGCCAAATGGGGAATTCGCACACAATCGCCTCAACAACTGGACGGCCTCTGAGGCCAGTATAAAAATCAGGTTCCGATTGTGCAGGTGCAACCTGTCACCATTTCTCAGTACGCTGCAACTTTTTCTGGCAGGGGATTAATTTCACACTACCTGATACTCGGTCTCATTTCTCAGCATCGACCAGATTATTCGCGCGTTTTTGTTAGCGACCGCCACGGTCGTTTTATTAAATCCGCGCCGTTCCTTTAACTGGTTAACCCACTGATTCATATGGCCATCATCGTTATTCGTGGCAACCCTGACGACAGAGCAGGCACCATGAATAAAAAGTGTCCGCAGATGCTTGTCGCCTTTTTTCGTCATATTCATCAGCACTTGTCTGTCGCCACTCGAATGCTGGCGTGGAACCAGACCCAGCCATGCAGCAATGTGGCGGCCATTCTTAAATTCAGTTCCTTTGCCAATAGCAGCAACAACGGCAGTGGCCGTTTTAGGGCCAATGCCTTTAACTCTGGCGATACGCTGACAGGCTTCTGATTGCCTGAATACTGTTTCAATTTCCTTATCAAAAAAATGGATCCGACGCTCGAGATCGTTAAAGAGATCATAGAGCTCGGCAATTGTTCTGCGCATACGGGAACTTAGACCGTTTTCTGCATCTTCAAGGATAAGAGGAATAGCCCGGCGAGCTCTGGAGACAGCACTGCCAATGGGGATCCCCCGGTCAAGTAACAGCCCTCTTATTTGACAGACTGTAGCAGTGCGGTGATTGACAATACGCTGCCTTGCCCGGTGTAAAGCCTGGATATCCTGCTGTTCGGGGCTTTTTGGCGACACGAACTGCATTGTCGGTTCCATCAGAGCCACTGCGATGGCCTGTGCATCATTACCATCATTTTTTTGCCCGTGGACAAAGGGTTTTACATACTGAGGACTGATGACCTTTGCTTTGTGCCCCAGTTTCTCAAACTCACGCTGCCAGTAAAATGCCCCGGTGGACGCTTCGATCCCAATCAGACATGCAGGAATATTTGCCAGCGTCTAGAGCAATTCTTTTCGGCCAGTTCGTTTCGTATAAACCGGTTTGCCGGCCTGGTTTAACCCGCAGAGCTGAAAAACATTTTTAGCCAGATCAATACCCAGAAATACGATATTCATGGTGATTCTCCTGGTGAGCACATTTCGTACAGTTAACCGCAGCGGGAGGAGGTAGTCCATCCCATTAACTGGAAGAAGAAATTCGCTGGTCTGGGCGTGACCGAACTGTGGCGTCTGCGGTAACTGGAGGATGAAAATCAGCGTCTGAAACATCTGGTGGCCGATTTAAGTCTGGACAAGGAGATGCTGCAGGAGATACTGAAACAAAAGTTCTGAGGTCGGCTCAGAAGCGTCAGGCGGTGCATTTTCTGCGGGAGGCTTACCGTATCAGTGTTCGGCGGGGATGCGGACTGCTGATGCAGAGCAGAACCGTTTACCACTGGCAGAGCCGGCGGGATGATCGGGCGATAACCCTGCGTATCCGGGAAATAGCAGAAACCCGGATCCGCTACGGTTGCCCGCGTATTCATATTCAGCTGCGGCGGGAAGACTGGCCTGTTAACCACAAGAAAACACACCGAATTTACTGTCTGGAAGGCCTCAACCTGCGCAAAAAGCGCCCCCGCAGGCATGTCAGTGCAGCACATCGTCAGCAACGTCCGGTCCTGACCGGAGTCGATCAGTGCTGGAGTATGGATTTCGTGTCGGATAACCTGTTTAACGGACGACGTTTCCGGGCGCTGACTGTAGTGGATAATTTTAGTCGGGAGTGTGTGGCGATCCATGCCGGAAAGTCGCTGAAAGGTGAGGATGTGGTCGGTATGATGGAAAGGTTACGGGTGCCGGGCAAGCGCCTTCCGGTACGTATTCAGACAGATAACGGCAGCGAGTTTATCTCGAAAAGTCTGGATAAATGGGCGTATGAGCACGGTGTTACAATGGACTTCTCCCGCCCCGGAAAACCAACGGATAACCCGTTTATTGAATCATTTAACGGCAGTCTGCGGGATGAATGCCTGAACATTCACTGGTTTCTCTCGCTGGAAGATGCGCAGGACAAACTCGACAACTGGCGCAGGGAATATAATCATGAGAGAACGCATTCATCATTAAATGACATGACTCCGGCTGAATTCATCCGAAGTCTCCGGAAAGACGAAGCTCTCTGATTTAGCACTGCACTGAATTTGGGCCAGGGTCAAAGTTAAAAAGGAGCACACTAAAATCCTTAGATCTACAGAGGTTCCTCCTGGTGTTCCCTCAGGAGACTATCTAATGCTGGAGACCAGTGCTTATATTTTTGCGATGAAGCAACCTAGAGGGTATACCTACATTGGTCTGGTGAAGAATTTAATCAACGAAGGTGAAGGACATATTTGGTGGAAAATATAAATAACGATGTACCACAGCATCAACCTTACCGAAATGAAAAGGTATTTAATTCCGGTAAGACAGCGCTTGAGCTCAATTTTTCTGAGACAAATGGCAGTGTGAATCTTATCCTTGCGGGGCCTTTAGTATCGAAGCCGGGAAGTTTTGACTGGACTGGTCAAAAGGCCTTTTCAACAAAGCTGAGTGATGATGAAGTGATCACCTTGTGTATGGCGTTTCTTCGCCTTACTCATGAGGCTGTTCTGAAAGATAAAAAAACAAAGCACCATAATAAGCAAGTCTACAAAAACGTAAAAGTTACTTTTGATGGTAAATCTACAGCAATGATGGAGGGGGGAGTTGTAGCTATCAACAAAGACGAGAGAGACATTAATTTTATACATAAAATTAGTATTGATCCTGCCGCTTGCCTTCGCTTAGGTCTTTTCCTCTTGTCCGTCATACTGGCCCGAAATCCAGGGGTCCCATCTGACGCGGTTCTAACGTGCATGCGTCTTAATGCAAATGCTCAACTACAAAAGTAACTTTTCTATCTTATCATTCCCGTTTTACGGGAATTTCAAAAAAAGATACTTCCCTTAATGGGGAAAATACGCTCGGTTCATAGGATACATTAGATGTAACTATGGACTGACCCCATGCCTGTAGACAAATTCTGTCCTCACGACGAGGCCTGTTCGAAGGCCTCCGGACTGACGCCGCCGGGATGACTGTGGCGCCGGGTCGGATTGTAGAACACTTCAATGTAATCGAAGACATCCGCCCGGGCCAGATCCCGGTTTGGTATGTTCTCTTACTAATGCGTTCTTTTTTCAGTGAACTGAAGAACAATTCGGCCACCGCATTATCCTGGCAGTTGCCACGCCGGCTCAAGCTCGGTGCCAGGTTATTGGCCCGCAGAAGCGGTGCCAGTCGTCACTGCCGTACTGACTACCCTTACACAACCACAGACGGAACATGTTAAAGATCATTCCTGCCGATCGCATCTGGAAGGTAGCCGTTTCTCGTCTCCATTACTGCCAGTGTCAACATAGCTGTTTGTCCTGGCATTACCCCATTTCTCCCAAAAACGACGAAAGTGCCTGCAGGCCGCGTCATAACTGGCTTAAGCATAGATCTTAACCGCAAAAGGATCCTTTACGCATTTGGTTTTACCCGCAATAATGTGGGATAAGACAACAAAAGGATCCGCGCGCTGCGATTTATTGTCATGGCAGGATCAGCCGCTTCAGGCCAGAATAGCTGTATCCAAACCCGTTGTGCGCTACGTGAAAAATAACTCATGAACAGCATCATTCCCCTGCAGAATTCACCAGATCGCGTCTCCCTGCTGCCGATCCGCCCCGGGCGTTGATTTTGCGACCGCGGTGGCACTCCGGCGGATGGCCACCTCAACAGGTGCCACGCCGGCTTACCTCCTTGCGCCGGAAGTGAGCGCCCTCCTCTGGTATATGCCGGACCAGCGTCACCACATGTTGTTCGCCACCATGTGGAATACCGGGATCCGTATCGGTGAAGCCCGGACGCTCACCCCGGAATCGTTCGACCTGGATGGTCTGCGCCCTTTTGTTCGGGTGCTGTCGGAAAAAGTGCGGGCACGTCGTGGCCGGCCGCCAAAAGATGAAGTGCGTCTGGTACCGCTGACGGATGCCAGTTTTGTGCGTCAGATGGAAAGCTGGATGGTCACCAGCGGCCCCGCCGGCGGGAGCCGTTATGGCCGGTCACGGATGAGACAATGCGCAACTGGCTGAAACAGGCGGTGAAGCGGGCTGAAGCTGATGGCGTGTATTTTTCGATCGCCGTGACGCCGCATACCTTCCGGCACAGCTATATCATGCACATGCTTTATCACCGGCAGCTCAGGAAGGTCAACCAGGCGCTGGCCGGGCATAAGGATCCGCGCTCGATGGAAGTCTATACCCGGGTATTTGCGCTGGACATGGCTGCCACCCTGGCCGTTCCCTTTACCGCTGACGGTCGAGATGCCGCGGAGATCCTTCGCTCCCTGCCCCCGGCCGGCTGAGATTGACGGCCCTGGCATGACGTCCTGTATTCCGCTAATACGAAATACAGGAGCAGAGCGCATTCAGTGCCCCTCCCTGCTCCAGCACACCAGGACATCATTCGGATGACTGAACAGCCGTGGTCTTGCACGGTTACCTGACAGAATGCATGCACCGACATACCGCAGACAAGACAGGACACAGGCCGTACATCCCACAGTGTATTGTTTCCTGAAAGCTCAGTGAATCATCCCGTTAATTGCGAAAGTCATTCACCCCTGTGGCTCACTCCCTTCTGCCATCGGTCTCCTGTTCGCATTTAGCAGTGTGAA
>OGEB01001229.1_pt1 | contig 11361 bp, 10 predicted proteins | sample 1570541 | NCBI WGS metagenome assembly OGEB01 (sample SAMEA2581975, study PRJEB24529) | metagenome | biome: Human gut stool | place: China | collected 2011 | reverse complement strand
TTTTTATGTTATATTTAAAAATTCTAAGATTTTATTTTCATCATAATTTATAACTAATTCCTTAGGAAAATCATTATCTTCTATTATTTTTTCTGCATATTCAAAGTTACCTACATCATAACATATATGAGCGTCACTACCCATTATTATATTAACCCCATACTCTTTACAATATTTAAGTAGTACTTTAACATTATCCCAAGCACCTTCTCTAAAAGTATTTGGTTTTAAAGATGAGTTATTGACTTCAAAAGCAATCTTTTTTTCTTTTGCTGCTTTTACTACCTTTTCATAGTCTACTGGATATCTACTATCATCTAAATGAGCTACTATTTTAACTTTTTCATGGTCCATGGCCTTGATTACAGCATTTGTATTTTCTTCTTTAGTTCCTGCTGTAATACAAGGTGGATGTAAACTAACTAACATATAATTCATATGAACTACCATATCTGGCGTTACATCTATATTACCATCATAGTCTAATATATTTGCTTCAATTCCTTGAATAACTCTTACTCCGTCAATTTCCTTAGGTATAACATGAACATTTTGAAAATAATAAGCATGAGGAGATGCTGGCATATTAGGAGCATGTTCAGATAAACCTATATATTTAAGACCCGCTAACTTTGCAGCTTCTACATTCTCTTTAATAGTGCTATATGCATGCCCACTAACAAGTGTATGCGTGTGTAAATCAATTAAAGCTTTCATATAACTGTCCTTTCTCTATAAATTAAGTACAAGATACATATTAAACATACCTTGTACTTATTATATTATTTTTGTAAATTTTTAAACTTATCTTTAAATAATTCTCCTAAACTACCTAAAGAATCTTCTGTTTCTAAGTATTCAGAATAATCTTCTTCAGGCTCTCTATTAGCTTCTTTTATAGATAAAAGCATTCTTCTATTCTTAGGCTTAAACTCTATTACCATTGCATTAACTGTGTCACCTATATTAACTACACTGCTAACTTTTATAACTCTTTCTTCACTTAATTCAGATATAGGTAAGAATGCATCTACACCTTCTCTTATTTTAACTATTGCACCTTTTTCTATTATTCTAACAACTTCTCCACTTACTATATCGTCTAACTGAACATCTTGCTTTATTAGTTCCCAAGGATCATTGTTTATATCTTTTAAAGCCAATGCAAACTTTTTATTTTCTTTATCTATATCAAGTACATAAACTTGAACTTCTTGTCCTTCTGATAACATATCTTCTACAGATTCAACTTTTTCCCAAGATAAGTTATTTAAGTGAAGTAATCCTTCTATACCTCCGATATCAACAAAAGCTCCATAAGGCATTAATTTTGTAACCTTACCTTCTCTTTTTTGACCAACTTCTAAAGAATTAAATAATTCTTCTTTTTCTGCCTTTACCTTTGCTATATGAGCTTCCTTTTCAGCTTTTATTCTAGCTCTTTCAGCCTCTTTTTCAGCTTTTATTCTAGCTCTTCTTTCTTCTCTTTCTTTATCTAAACGTTCTTGTAATACTTCTCTATGTGTTGCAACTATTCTATTTTTCTTTGCATCTAATTCTTTTATGTATACTTCTAAATTTTTACCTACGTAATCATCTGTCTTCTCAACAAATTTAGTATCTAATTGAGATATAGGTATGAATAAAGTTTGTGTGTTGTGCTTAGCAAAAACTCCTCTTTCTATAGCTTTTTCTACTTGAACAGTTAATATTCTATGCTCATTAAAAACTTTTTCTAAATCTGAGTAATCAGCTTTTTCATCTAATTGTAATTTTGATAAGTTTATTATTCCATCTTTTTGGTAAACTCTAGTTATAACAGCAGTTATTTCATCCCCTACTTTATATACATCACTAGCATATTTTCCTTTAGGTAAGTTTAATTCTTCATTTTTTATTACTCCATCAAATCCGTAGTTTAATTCTACAACTACTTCATCGTTAGTTATTTTAGATATTTTACCTGTTATAGTTTGACCAGCTTTAACTTGATTAAATTCTTGTTCTTGCTGTTCTAATAATTCTTGCATAGTTAAATTATTCGTCATAATTTATTAGTCCTTTCTTATTAATTCTTTTATGAATATTATACCATTATTATTTTATATTTTTTAACCTTTATCAAAATATTTTCAATTATAATATCACTTTAACTTCATCTTTAATCTCTATAGTATCACTAGTTACAATACAATCATATGCTAATATGTTAACACCATTACTTTTAGCATTTCTAAGTGCATCCCCTAACTCTTTGTGCATTTTATCATTAGGTGTAAAGTATTTAACATCACTCATTTGCACTACAAAAATTATATATGATAAATATCCATCTTTTGAGGCTTTAATTAACTCATTAATATGTTTTACGCCTCTTTCAGTTTTTGCATCAGGAAACATAACTATATCATTTTCTTCTAGAGTAACACCCTTTACTTCTATAAAAACTTTCTTATTCTCCGTTTCTAGGTATATATCAAATCTAGAATTTTCATATGTTTTTTCTGGTTTTATATGTATAATTTCCTCATCAAGTCCTGGCAATACTATCTTATTATTTATTAACCCTTCATATACAACTTTATTTGGTACTTGCGAATCCATATTAATCAATCTGTCATTCTTTTGAACAGATATTAAAGAGTACTTTGTCTTTCTATTTGGATTATCACTTTCTTCTAGATACACTACGCAATTAGGTATTAATAACTCTTTACATTTTCCAGTGTTTTTAACATGTACTTTTTCTATATTATTATCTATTTCGCAATAAGATATAAATCTATTTGGTCTTTCTAAAAATTTTCCTTTAACAATATTTTTATATTTCATTTCCTTCTCCTTATAAAAATTCACTGATATTCCGCTATGCGTTATAAAAACACTCATATCTCCAACAAAAATTTCACATCATAATTTTCCTATACGTAAAAAACTCTTATGTATATTATATATCCATAAGAGTTTTTTCATTAACCTAATTTATACTTGGTTTTTCATTTTCAACAAATTTATTTTCATTTTTATCCATTACATTTAGTGTTTTCTTATAAAATACTGTAAAGCATATAGACGTAATTAATACTGCTGTAACATCTGCAACTGGTTCAGCTAAAAGTACTGCAAATAATTTCTCTTCCATTATAATAGGTAATATAAATATTAGTGGTACTAATAATATTATTTTTCTAAGTAATGCTAAAAATAAAGATATTTTTGCTTGACCTAGTGCCAAGAAGGTACTTTGACATGCAGCTTGTATTCCAAAAATAAAAATTCCTGCAAAATAAATTTTTATTGACCATGACGTTATTTCTAATAATGATGGATCATTATTAAATATCTTTACTACCATTTCAGGTGCTATCATCAATATTAAACACATAAAAAATGTATATGATAAAGTTGCAAGTACTGTATATTTAAAGGTCTTTTTTACCCTATCTATATTTTTTGCCCCATAATTATAACTAATTATTGGCTGTGCACCTTGAGTTAATCCATTAGCTGGAAGTAATATTATTTGCATTATACTACTCATTATAGTCATAGCTCCTACAGCTAAATCGCCTCCGTATTTTTGTAATTGGCTATTTAATGAGACTAAAACTAAACTTTCAGTACTTTGCATTATAAAAGGAGCTATTCCTAATGCAAAAACTGGTTTCATAGTTTTTATATCTATTTTCAAATATTTTTTTCTTAGCTTAAGTATTGTTTTTTTACCTGTTAAAAATCTTAACACCCATATAGCTGATACAGCTTGAGCTACTATAGTTGCAACAGCAGCACCTTTAACTCCCATATTAAGTCCAAATATAAGTATAGGATCAAGAATTATATTTATTATTGCTCCTATAGTAACAGTCATCATTCCTATTTTTGCAAATCCTTGTGTATTTACAAATGGGTTCATTCCTAGTGCTATTTGCACAAATACAGTTCCTATAAGATATATACCTAAATAATCCGTAGCATATTTTATAGTACTTTCACTAGCTCCAAACTTCCATAATATAGGTTCCTTAAAAATCATAAATATAACAGTTAATATACCTGCTATAATCAATAATACAGAGAAACTATTAGTCATTATTTTTTCTGCTTCATTATTATCTTTTTCTCCCATCTTTATTGCTGCAAGTGGAGCTCCCCCCATTCCAACAAATGCAGCAAATGCAGACACTAGTAGTACTATTGGAAATGCTACTCCAATCCCTGCCATTGCAACATCACCATTTTGCATTCGTCCTATAAATATTCTATCAACTATATTATATAAAACATTTACTAATTGAGCTATTATTGACGGTGTTGCTAACTTTAGTAGAAGCCTTCCTATACTTTCTTTCCCTAAGTCTGTAGTCGAATTTGACATAATCTCACTTCCTCTTTTCTATCTATTATGTTTTATACCTTCAATATAATCTATATTAAATTTTAAATTATACAATACTTTAATTTAGTCTATCTATTTTAATATATTAGCTTCTCAATTAGAGATATAAGATTCTTTTCAAATTTAATATCATCATCTTTAGTTCTTTTTTTCGGACCTTTTGGTCTTTGCCCAGAATTTCTTATTTTTGTAGACAAGTGTCTTGTAAATAATAATTGGTCTATATTTTCATTAGAATATATCATACCATTTTGATTTATTGGATAGCCACCTTTAGATAAAACCATCGCTGCAAGTCCATAATCCTGAGTTACTACGATATCACCTTTATTAACTTTATTAACTAATGCAAAATCAACAGAATCAGAACCTTTTGATAATACTACTGTATCTACACCTACTTTATTAATTATATGAGATGTATCACACATTATTATAGTATTAATATTATATTTACGACCTAAATTAACTGTTATATTTACTACTGGGCAACCATCTGCATCTATTAAGATTTTCATATAATCTCCTTTTATATAATTTTATTACAATATAAAAAGCTTTAATCCTAAGATTAAAGCTACTTTACTGGAGGCGACATCCAGATTCGAACTGGAGATCAAGGAGTTGCAGTCCACTGCCTTACCACTTGGCTATGTCGCCATATCATTTATACTATTATTGTATATTTAGTACCCTATTTTTGCAATAACTTTTTTACTAAAGTTTATCTATCTAATCTTTATATTGTCCAATATTACTCTTATTTATAATATATTTCTAAATTTTATGATATAATATTTTAATAATTTTTAATCTATAATATAAAAAATAGATTTTTAAATAGAAAGTTGGGTGTATATATGTTTAAAGATAAAGATAGAAAAGAAATACTCGAATTATTTAAAGGATATAATTATCAATTAATTAACTTTAATAAAAATGATATCATAGCATTAGAATATGAACCTTGCAATAAAATTGGTTTAATTATTTCTGGAACTATTGATATCAAACGAATGTTAGCTAGTAATAATGCACTACACTTATCTTCTCTTACCTCTGGAAATTTATTTGGGGAAGTAATAGCTTTTTCTGATATAAATGTATATCTAGCAACAGTCATATCAACTACATCAAGTGAAATTTTATTTATAAATAAAGCCGATTTTATAAAATTTTGTACTGATAATACTAACTTTCTTAATTCCTTTTTAAATGACTTAACTAATAAAATAATTACTCTTAATAAGTCTATAACAACATTATCATTAACTAGTATACGTCAAAAAATTAGTAACTTTTTACTTAATGAATATAAAGTACAAGGAAGTGTATTTATAAAACTTAATATGACTAAACAAAAACTTTCTGAAATCTTAGGTGTTCCTAGGCCATCACTATCTAGAGAGCTTATAAATATGAAGGATTTAGGTATAATTGACTACTCTAGAGATTTTATAAAAATATTAAATAAAGAAGAGTTAGAAAACTTACTAACTCAATAAAACCACAAAGTAATAATTATTACTTTGTGGTTTCTTTTATATTATCAAGATATTCAGATATAGTTATGTTTTTAAACTCTTCTTCGGTTTCAGATAAATTTGATACTGTAACTCCTAAAAGTCTTATTTTGCCTTTATTCTTTTCAAGATTCTTAACCAAATTATAAACACTAGTTCTAATATCTACTGCTTTATAAATAGGATGTTCTAAGCTAAAGCTTCTAGTTATCTTAGTAAAATCATCATATTTTACTTTTAAGGTTATTGTTTTTCCAACTTTATTTGAATATTGCAATCTATTAGATACATCTTCACAAATTTCACTAAGTATATCTAAAACTTCTTCATCATCTATATCTAAGTTACTACTTAATGTAGTTTCAGATCCTACCGATTTTCTTTCTCTATAAGGTTCAACTTCCCTATCATCAATACCTCTAGCTAACTGATAAAACATATATCCTCTATTTTTAAATATACTTTCTAACTTGTCGATACTTAACTGCCTTAAATCATATCCATTATTTACTCCTAAGTTACGAAGCTTTCGTTCTGTAACCTTACCTATTCCATGAAATTTATTTATAGGCAACATATCTAAAAATTGTTGCTTCTCTTCAGGAGTTATTACCTTCAATCCATTTGGTTTATTATAGTCTGATGCTATTTTAGCTAAAAATTTATTATATGAAACTCCTGCCGATGATGTTAATCCTGTTTCTCTTAATATATCATTCTTTATCATTTTAGCAACTTGAGTTGCATATTTTATTCCTTTTTTATTGTTAGTAACATCTAGGTATGCTTCATCTAAAGATAATGGTTCAACTAAATCTGTATATCTATAAAAAATATCTCTTATTTGTTTTGATACTTTATGATATACATCAAATCTTGGCCATATAAAATGTGCATAAGGGCATCTCTTATATGCAACATTAGATGGCATAGCAGAATGAATTCCATACTTTCTAGCTTCATATGAACATGTCGCTACCACTCCTCTACTATGAGGATCGCCTCCAACTATTACAGGTTTACCCTTAAGGTTTTTATTGTCTCTTTGTTCTATAGATGCATAAAAAGCATCCATATCTATATGAATTATCTTTCGGATTTCTTCCATATGCATCATCCCTTCATAAAATAAATAAGCTTATTTTTAACATTTTTTAATTTTCTCTTGCAAAATATAGTAAAAACATTTAAAATAGATATTCCAAGGAACTAAGTTAATTAATTTCTTGATAACCGTATATTTATATTTATTTTTGATTATTATTTAATAAGAAAGACCATAATACCCCGTAGGTAATATGGTCTTATATTTTCTATTTTATTAATTAGCGTAATAAAGATTTTGTGATGGATATTCAGGATCACTTGTAACATCTATTCCAAGTTCTCTAAATGTTTGCTCATCATTCTTACTTAATATAGTAGTTGAGTGTGCTTGAGATCCTTTTAATAAAGGTAATTTGTCAAGTACAACTTGAGCTGTTGGATTTGTAACAGCACATATACTAAGCGCAGTCAATATTTCTTCACAACTTAACTCTGGATTTCTACTTCCTAATGTTTTAGTTTTTAAATTTACAATTGGTTCTAATATAGCTGGAGATATTAAGTGTAATTCATCATCTATATTAGCTAAAGTTTTTATAGCATTTAAAGTTGCTGCTGCAGTCGAGTTCATTAAATCAGACCCTTTACCTGTGATTATTCTTCCATCAGTTAATTCTATAGCTACTACTGGACATGCATCATTTTTGTCAGCAGTTTCTTTTAACTTATTGCTGTAATCTCTAGCTGGAATAACTACAGTTCTATCTTCAGGCTTTAAGTTAAGCTCTTCCATTATCATTTTTATTCTTTCATAAGCACCTTTATCAACTTGTCCTTTTTTATATTCACAAGCTGTTTTAAAGTATCTTCTTATTATTTCTTGTCTTGATGCTTCAGCTACAACTTCATCATCTATAATACCATATCCTACTCTATTAACACCCATATCAGTTGGTGATTGGTATATAGACTCTTTTCCAGTTATCTTTTCTATTATCTTTTTAAGAACTGGGAATAATTCTAAATCTCTATTGTAGTTAACTGCCATCTCTCCATATTTTTCAAGATGGAATGAATCTATCATATTTACATCTTTTAAATCAACTGTTGCAGCTTCATAAGCTATATTTAAAGGATGCTTTAAAGGTACGTTCCACACTGGGAATGTTTCAAATTTTGAATATCCAACAGCGTTACCTCTTTTATTCTCATGGTATAACTGGCTTAAACAAGTTCCTAATTTTCCACTATTTGGCCCTGGAGCCGTTACAACAACTATAGGCTTAGTAGTTTCTATATATGGATTTGCTCCATATCCTTCATCACTTACTATAGTATCAACATCTGTTGGGTAACCTTTAGTTGGAGCATGTTTGTATACCTTTATACCTCTACGTTCTAATTTATTTATAAAAACTGTTGTAGCAGGTTGTCCTTCGTATCTTGTTATTACAACGCTGTTTACATCTAATTCATAACTTCTTAAATCATCTATTAGCCTTAAAACTTCCATGTCATAAGTAATACCAAAATCGCCTCTTATCTTATTTCTTTCGATATCACCTGCATAAACACATATTACAACTTCTACCTTTTCTTTTATGTGTTGTAGAACTTTTATTTTTGCATTTTCATCGAATCCTGGTAAAACTCTCTTTGCATGTAAATCTCCAATTAGTTTACCACCAAACTCTAAGTAAAGCTTATCAAAGTTATTAACTCTTTCTAATATATACTTTGATTGCTCTTCTAGATATTTTTTATGATCGAATCCTATTTTCATACCTACACCTCACTAAATTATTTAATTTTGATAACCGTATATTTATATTTATTTATATTTATTTAGTGTAGTAATTTTATATCTTAGCTACACTTTAAGACTATATTATACATTTAAGTTGCTATTTTTTCAATATTAAATTATATTTATTTAAATACTTATTTAGTTTGTTAATTATGTATTTTTTTATAAAAATTTTATATTATATAAATATATTTTTTTAAGAATTCTATATAAAATAAGAATATATAATAAATATTATCATTCTCAAATTATTTCAAAGTATATTTTCAATAAATTTAAAATAGAGGTAATATAGTAACTAATGATACTATATTACCTCTATTGTATTATTTCATTAAAAAATTAAGGTGTTAGCATCCATATCCATCAAATAAATCTCCAGATGCACAAACTATTAATAATAATATTAAAAATGGTATCCAAGCACATATATCTATATCTGCCCAAACATCTTGAAATGCTAAGAATAAGAAGAATAATACTATTATCCACCAAGCTCCACCAAAGAATCCACATTCACCAAAAAATCTGTCTAACATCTTGCTTCCCCCTGTTGTAATTAGTTTGTAGAGTTTTTTTACTCTTAATCTATACTATGAGGGCTTATTCAATTTTGCCATTATTTTATTTAGGTTTATTTCGATACTAATCTACAGATTTAAATAAAGTTATCATTTAAGCTTTCTTTAATTATTTAACCTTTTTCTACCTTACCCTTACTAATATCTTTTCTTAAACCTCCATGATTATAGGAAATACACTTGGTCTTCTTTTTGTTTTATGATAAAGTAGTTGCTCTACAGACTTTCTCACACCACTTTTTAATACTTGCCATTCTATTATATTGTTCTCTAAGCAAATTTCTATTTCTTCTTTTGCTACGTCTTTTATCTTCTTTATAAGACCTTCAGATTCTCTTGCATATATAAAACCTCTTGTTATAATATCTGGTCCTGATACTATACTGTATGTTTCCTTATTTATAGCAACAACTATTGTAACCATACCATCTCTAGCTAAGTCTCTTCTATCTCTTAAAACTATATTACCCACATCTCCAACACCTATTCCATCTACAAATACAACGCCTGTATGTACTTTTTCAGTCGCTATAGCTTTATCTTGAGAAATTTCTAAAACTTGACCAGTTTCTAATGTAAATACATTTGATTTATCCATTCCTAATTTTAAAGCTAAATCACTATGATGTTTTAGATGTCTATACTCGCCATGTACAGGCATAAAATATTTAGGTTTTACTAATGTATGAATTAATTTCAATTCTTCTTTATATGCATGTCCTGATACATGTATATCTTCTAAATCTTCATATATTACTTCTACACCTTTTCTATATAGTTGATTTATTACTCTAGATACTAACTTGTCATTTCCTGGTATAGGTGATGCAGATATTATAAATAAATCATCTTGTTCTATAGATATATGTCTATGTGATCCATAAGCAATTCTAGACAATCCTGCCATAGGCTCTCCCTGACTACCAGTAGTTATTATTGTAATCTTATCACTTGGATATCTATTTAAATCTTCAATGCCTACAATACTTTCTTCCGGTATATGCAAATACCCAAGATCCATAGCAACATTTGATATATTTTCCATACTTCTTCCGCTAAAAACTATTTTTCTATTATACATCATAGATGCATCTGCTATTTGTTGCATTCTATGTATATTTGACGCAAATGTAGCTACAATAACTCTACCATTTGCATTAGATATTATTCTATTTAAAGTTTCCCCTATAATTTTTTCAGATAAAGAATGCCCTGCTCTTTCTACATTAGTACTATCTGCCATTAAAAGTAAAATACCTTCTTGTCCAAGTTGAGCTATTCTATTTAAATCCATAACTTTTCCATCTATAGGAGTATAGTCTATTTTAAAATCGCCTGTGTGTAAAACTATGCCTATATGGGTATGTATAGCTAAAGCACATGATTCTGCTATACTATGAGTTACTCTTATAAATTCTATAATTAGTTTATTTAATTTAATTGATTCCCCTGGGCTTATAGGAATTAAATTAGTTTTAGATAACATATCATGTTCTTTTAATTTGCTTTCAACTAAGCCTATTGTAAGTTTAGTCCCATATACAGGCATATTTATTTGTTTTAATATATAAGGAATAGCTCCTATATGATCTTCATGACCATGAGTCAAAAATAAACCTTTTACTTTATCTTTATTATCAAGTAAATATTTTATATCTGGTATCACCAAGTCTATACCATACATATCTTCATCTGGAAAAGATATTCCACAGTCAATTACTATTATTTCATCTTCATATTCTATAGCAGTTATATTCTTACCTATTTCTCCAAGTCCTCCTAATGGTATTATCCTTAAACTTTCTTTTCTCATATTCTCTACCTCGCACTCTATTATCTATATTAATTTTATATATTAAAATTAAATTCTTTTATCATCGTTCAATATATTTATCTAAAATTTTCATTACCTTATATTTTAGTTTTTCCTCAATGTTATATATTAATTCTTATTTTTATTTATATATTAAAGCAAACAAGTAAACTAAAAATTTAAGAATATTA
>OGEB01001203.1_pt1 | contig 11650 bp, 8 predicted proteins | sample 1570541 | NCBI WGS metagenome assembly OGEB01 (sample SAMEA2581975, study PRJEB24529) | metagenome | biome: Human gut stool | place: China | collected 2011 | reverse complement strand
AATAGCGTTTCGTAATAATCTCCGAATAGGGACTTGGTCAACCTCGTGGGCTCGATGGTCTACTGCTCCTTCGCCGCGATGTTTATCGCTCAGGCCTATAATGTACCGCTGAGCTTTAGCGAGATTACGGTCATGATGCTGACCCTGATGCTGGCCTCGAAAGGCATCGCCGGGGTGCCGCGCTCGGCGCTGGTGGTGCTGGCGGCCACGATCCCCAGCTTCAATATTCCGGTTGCCGGGATCCTGCTGCTGATGGGTATCGACCATTTCCTCGACATGGGGCGCTCCGCCATCAACGTGTTGGGTAACGGTATCGCCACCGCCATGCTGTCGAAAAACGAAGGTCTGCTGACCGACGAGGAAGCACAGCCGGACTGGGAAGCCGAGAAAGCGGAAGCCTGATCCTGCCGCGCCCTTTCACAGAGGGCGCCATTCCGCACGGAAAAAAAGACCCCTGACAGGCACGTCAGGGGTAATGTGACGAAGTATCAGTTTTCCTCGTAACTAGTCTTTTTTCTTATATAAAAACGCGCGGTAACGTCTTTATACCGAGGAAGCGTCAGAGTTTAACGTTATGTTCGGCAGCGCTGGCGCTTTTTTAGCATCCTGCAGCTATTTTCGGATTCCAGACAATATCACTACGGGAATATCTTATTCTCTTCTGTTCGCTATTTGCCTACCAGCGCTCACGTAACAGATTCATAAACTGGAAAAAGTCGTGATTATTATTCAGGCTGTATTTTTCCATAATCTTATTCTTATGGTAAGCGGCGGTGCGGGGACTGACGCGCTGCAGGGCGGCGATTTTACTCATGTCCAGCCCTTCAAGAATACCGTGCACCACAGCGGTCTGCGACCGCGACAGGACACGATGCGGGCAGCTGGCGCAGCTCAGTTCCCGGCTCGTGGCGTCAGTGGCCGACGGGACCATACAATGCTGGAGTTCGCTTTTAATGATCGCCAGCAGTTGTGGAATACTGGCCGTTTTCAGCGAGACAAAAATGACTCCTTTCAGGCAATTAATCATGAAATCGTCTTCCGGCAGCTGGTCGTAGCTGTGGAGGATAATCAGGGAGCTGCCTTTTTTTCTGTTTTTAATCAGGGTATTGCACAGATAGATTTCACCAGGGATCACTTCGCATATAATAATATCTTCGTCTGACAGGTCGTTATTGCGCCAGGAGAAACGGGCCCGCATATCGTCCCGGGAGAGATCATTAACCATGGCCACCAGCGATTCACGTACAAAGGTGTTGCGGGTATTGATGGTGACATTAATGTTTCTCATGGCGTTATTTCCTTATGCAAAACATAACGCCATGCTGTGACAAATCCTCCGGGCGTATGCGGTGTGTTGATTTTATAAACGTACCTGTAATCGTTTTTAATTATTATAAAGTGAATTATTTACGACGCGTCGAACGCTTATCGTTAAACGTAAACTTCTGCCGTCTCCTGTCTTTTAGATAGGAAATAAAACTGTATACAGAGATGCTGAAGAAAAATATGCATAGCAATAATATTAACCACGTTTGCATGGCCATCGTTTTTACCTTATTTGTGCTGCATGGTGTCAGAATTTACCGCGAACGGCTATTACGTTTTGTTATATGTTTTCCTGTCCACTGAAAATCATACGACATCATCCTGATGTGCTAGCACTATAAGAAAGTTCTTAAGCGCGTCGTCAGTCTCATTCCTCTCATTTCTCTCAGAAAATGAGAAAAATTAACACTTGCGAGTTATTCACACCCCGCGCAGCGGCCAGATCGCGCTTTCGATCAGGAAATAAACGCCAGTCCTTTGCCAAAGATCGCTCGTACGGGCAGGTGGATCCCTTGCTGGCGCGCCTTATGGCGCAGGCGGCTAATCACCACGTCGATGCGGTGCAGGTCAGGCTCGCTGTCGTGGGAAAACAGGCAGGCATGGAGGTCCAGCTTGCTGCACACCTCGTTGCGATTGCGCATTAACAGCTCCACCAGACGGTACTCCTGCTGGGTTAACTCCAGCGTCCGGGCATCGGGAGAAATCAGTTTATCCTCATGCAGACGCCACAGTCCGGTGGCAGCGGATGACGCGGTGCCGGGCGCCTCCGACGGAAGGGCGGCTGGTCGATCCTGCTGCAGGCGGGCGCCAAGGGCGGTGAGGGTCTCCGCAAGGTGGGCGAAATTAACCGGCTTGATCAGGTAAGCATCGGCCCCAAGGCTGAGCGCCTGCAGTTTATCCTGCTGCTGGCCGCGGGCGCTGACCACCACCAGACCGTAGTGCCCCAGCTCATGCAGGTAGCTCAGCACGCTGAAGCCATCTTCCCCGGGCAGGCCGATATCAATCAGCACGATGTCCACCGGATGGCTGTGCAGTTGTCGCCAGAAGGCTTCGGCGCTGCGCGAGCCCCACACCTCGAAGCCGCGATAGCCCAGCCAGGCCAGCAGTTCATCCAGCAGATCGGCGTTATCTTCAATTATCGCCAGCCGTAAAGCCATACGTCGTTCTCCTCTTAAGCAACCGTGGGGAGGGTGAGAATAAAGGTGCAGCCGTCCGGGCCATGCTCGGCCAGCCACAGTTTGCCATCATGAGCCTGCACGATCTGACGCGCAACATACAGTCCGAGACCGGTGCCGCCCGGCTCCGGCGACGTGTGCTCGCCGCGGCGGTAGCGCTCAAAGATCAGTTCCGCTTGCCCGTCGGGCAGGCCCGGGCCGTGGTCGCGAATGCGCAGCTCGGTATGCCCGGCTTCGGAGCGGATATCGATGGCGATTTCACCGGGGGGCGAATACTTCACCGCGTTATCCAGCAGATTGGCGATGGCGATGCACAGCAGGCCGGCATCGGCCTGCAGCTGCGGGCTTTCCACCGCGCCGTGATGGCGGATGTTCAGGTAATGGTCGTGGGAGATGGCCACCACCGAGGCGGCCATGTTGATCACCGACAGCAGGGCGGTCTGCTGGCGCTCGACGTGCAGATCGTGGGAGGCGAGCCGGGCGTCGGCAAGGCAGTTATCGGTGAGCTGCACCAGACGGGTGGCGGCGCGCCCGATGCGATCGAAGCGCGCCTCCTGGCTGGCCGAGGCGGCCGAGAGGCGGAGATTTTCCAGCGCTGCCTGGATCACCGCCAGCGGCGTGCGGAATTCGTGCGCTACCATGCCCATAAACTGTCGCTGATGGAAGCTGGCTTCACGCTCAATCTGCAGCTCACGCGCCAGGCGCTGCTTCTGCTCCAGCTGGCGGTTTTCAGCGCGCACCCGCAGGATGGCAATGATCAGCACCGTAATGATGTGGACGATCAGCGCATACTGCCAGAGGGAATAGATCGCCATATGGAACGGGATTATCCCGTGGATAGACAACTGCACCAGCACCGCGGCGGCGACGTAGAACGGCGGCAGCAGACCCAGCAGCAGAGTGTTACGGTCGATGGCTTTTTTGCGCCACAGCCACCAGGAGGTGAACAGCAGCACCGGGGTAATAATGATGAAGATCACCCCTTCAATCTGCATCGCGAAGCCGTAAAACCCGAGCGGAATACTGACCTGCAGCACCAGGTTGAGCACCACCGCGGCGATCAGTAGCTGATGAAGCCGCGGCATATTCTTCTTCAAATCAAAAATCTCGCTGTGCAGCCAGAGGGCGGTGGCATAGCTGAACAGGGAGAGGCTGCTGATCATGAAGTCCTGGAACGGCAGCGCCGCGTGGCCGAAAAACCACTCCGGGAAGCCGTGCAGGGCAGCCACCAGCGGATAATTGAGCGAGAAAAGACAGATGCCCCACAGCAGACGCCGGCGCAGGGCCAGCGCCAGCCACAGCGCCACGCCGCTGGCGACGGCGGCCAGGCCGAAATAGAAGCTCCAGAAAGCGGTGTCGGCGGTCGCCCGTTGTACAAATTCCTGCGGCGAAGAGAGCGAGGCCAGCAGGATCAGAGTGCTGGTGCTCTGCAGGCGAAAGACCACCTCATAGCCGGCGGCGGTTGGCGGCGGGGGGATAATCAGCACGCTTTCCCGGTAGTGCAGGTCGCTCTCGCGGGCGACGTCGCGGTCGCCAAAGGTGCGCTGTTCCCAGGGGGCATCGCTGCCCAGAGGTCGGTAGTAAATGGTCAGATGGTCGACAAAAGAGGGGCCCAGCTGCAGCCAGCGCGGCTCCCCGGCAAACCACGTTCCCGGCAGCTCGCTGCGCAGCCACCAGGTTTTTCGCGAATAACCAAAGGAGGGGATCTGCCGGGTGGTGGCGAGCTGGTCTGTGGGCAGGGCGGGGAAGCGATCGATGGTCATCTGGCCGCTGGCGTCCGCGTACCACTGGACCGGAATATCAATGCCCACCTGGCGCGTCGCCGCCTGCGCCTGTGGGGCGACCAGCAGCAAGAATAATCCACAGCTGAGCAGCCAGCCTGCCAGGAACTGCGGCCGGCAACGCCGGACCGCTGCGAAGATCGCAGACACCCTTTTCAATCACGCCCCCTTGCGGCATGCCAACGATACAGACCGCAGACATCTGGCTACGGTATGGATAATACGCCCCCTGAAATGGGGAAGAGTGGACAGGCCTGTCCGGACGAACAGGCCATTTTGCGTGGGAGACCAGGAATATTCCAGCGTAATCTGCAGCGCCACGATCAGGACAGACCTGCTGCGCGGCGGCGACGGGCTGGGGTTAGCGGAAAACCACCTGCGCCCAGCGGGCCAGCCCGGCGGTTACCGAGCCAAAATCATCGCCACCGGCCAGCGGAATACCCGGCAGCTGGGCGGCCAGCGCCTTTTTGATCAGCGGCGAGCGGGCGCTGCCGCCGGTAAGATAGATCACGTCCGGGGTGGTCTGGCTGCTGTCGAGCGCGAGCTGCACCTGTTCCATAATGCGGGTCAACGGTTGATCCAGCGCCGCTTCCAGACCCTGCTGGGCGATGGCGGTGGCCAGCTCGTCCTGAATAAACGGCAGCGCGGTTTCGACGCTGGCGGCGCTGGAGAGGGCGATTTTGCTCTCTTCGGCGCTGCGCACCAGACGATAGCTGAGACGCTGGCGCCAGACCTTCAGCAGCAGAGCCACCTTGTCGGCATCCCGGGCGCTGCGCAGCAGATCGTTAAGCAGACGGCCGTTGGCGGTGCTGTAGAAATCGCTCTGCGCCGGCACGTCGTTGATGGCCACCGCGTTCCACCACGGGAGGATCGGCAGCGCGGTGCCTTTCTCCGTTTCGCCGCCCATCCCGAGAAGGGGCATCAGGCATTTGAAGGCCACGGCAATGTCGAGGTCGTTGCCGCCGATGCGGCAGCCGCTGTGGCCGAGCAGGCTCTGCTGGCGGTCGGCGCGCTCCCGCCACTGCGGGCCCATCAATAGCAAGGAACAGTCGGTGGTCCCACCGCCGATATCGACGACCAGCACCCGTTTTTCTTCATTGAGGGTCGCTTCGAAATCGAGCCCGGCGGCAACCGGTTCAAACTGGAAGACCACATCGCGGAAACCGGCGCGGAGAGCCGCCCGCTCAAGGATCCCCTGCGCCTGGGCGTTCGCGTCGTCACCGCCGAGGCCCTGGAAGTTAATCGGCCGGCCAATCACCGCCTGGTCGATCTGCTCGGGCAGCTGGCTCTCAGCCTGCAGTTTGATGTGCAGCATCATGGCGCAGACCAGGTCTTCAAACAGGGCCACCTGCTGCGGCTTCAGCCCGCTGGCGCCGAGGAAGGATTTTGGCGATTTAACGAAGTAGACCTCTTCCGGATCTTCAACATACTGATGCAGCGAGGCGAGACCGAACTGCACGCTGTTGCGTAGCACCTCGATGTCTTCGTCGCGGTTGGCGGCAATGGCCCGGCGCAGCAGCGCCTGGTTTTCATCGCTGTGGGTGGGGACGTCATGATGGCGATAGAGCCACTCGCTGACCGCTTCGCGCGTTGGCGCGCAGAGCATCGAGGGCAGCAGCGCGCTGCCGTTTTCCAGTGTCAACAGCTGAGGGGTGTTTTCCCGCATCACGGCCACCGAACAGTTGGCGGTGCCGTAGTCAAAACCAATAAACATCGTCTGCAAAATCCCCATGCCGGTGAAGAAGGGGGGCGACTTTAGCGGATCGTCGCCAAGCCGACAACTGGAATTTAAAAGCAAGGCGCTGACGGTCAAGGGCGACTATCATTGAAACGCTATATAAAGGAGAGCTTATGGTGCTGTTACCCTGGACCCCGCCTTACGACTGGGCGTGGATGGTTGGTTTTCTGCAGGCGCGTGCCGTCGCCGGCGTCGAGCGCTTTGATGAAGGAGGCTATAGTCGCAGCTTTGGCGTTGAAGGGCATCGCGGGCTGATTCATCTGGCGCCGGACGAAGAGGCGCAGGGCCTGCGGGTGACCCTCTCCCCGGGGCTGCAACCGGTGGCGGAGATCTGCTATGCGCGAATTGGCCAGCTGTTTGATTTAGCCTGCGACCCGCGGCAGGTCGCCGGGGCGTTGGGCTCTCTGGCCGAGGCGCGGCCGGGACTGCGCCTGCCGGGGGCGCTGGATGCCTTCGAACAGGCGGTGCGGGCGGTGCTGGGCCAGCTGGTGAGCGTGGCGATGGCCGCCCGGCTCACTGCCAAAGTGGCGGCTGGCTGGGGCGAACCGCTGGCGGAGGCGCCCGGCTATGTGCTATTCCCGACGCCAGAGGCGCTGTCCCGGGCCGACCCGCAGGCGCTGAAGGCGCTGGGAATGCCGCTTCGGCGCGCGGAGGCGCTGATCCACCTCGCCCGGGCGGCGCTCAGCGGCGAGCTGCCCCTGACGGCGCCAGCGGACATCGACGCCGGGCTGCGTCAACTGCAGAGCCTGCCCGGGATTGGCCGCTGGACGGCAAACTACTTTGCTCTGCGCGGCTGGCAGGCGAAAGATATCTTTTTGCCGGATGATTACGTGATTAAACAGCGCTTTCCGGGAATGACCCCGGCCGCCATCGCTCGCTATGCCCGTCGCTGGCAGCCGATGCGATCGTATGCGCTGTTGCATATCTGGTATACCGACGACTGGATCCCGGCGGCGGAATAGCCGTCCGGGGCGCATACCACTGGTATCGGGACGCTGAAATCCCTATAATTGCCGCGTTTGGCGGTCCGCCGCCACCCTCCATCTCTATCCAGGTTAATCAGGTCGCAAAAATTTATGACTGATATGTCCCATCAGTGCGTCATTGTAGGTATCGCCGGCGCATCGGCTTCTGGCAAAAGTCTTATTGCCAGTACTCTCTATCGCGAATTGCGTGAACAAGTTGGCGACGAACATATTGGCGTCATTCCGGAAGACAGCTATTACAAAGATCAAAGTCATCTGTCGATGGAAGAGCGCGTCAAAACCAACTATGACCACCCGAGCTCAATGGACCACAGTCTGTTGTTCCAGCACCTGCAGATGCTGAAAAGCGGCCAGCCGATTGAACTGCCGGTCTATAGCTACGTCGAGCATTCCCGCACCCCGAACACCATTCACGTCGAGCCGAAGAAGGTGATCATTCTTGAAGGGATCCTGCTGCTGACCGACGCGCGCCTGCGTAACGAGCTTAACTTCTCTATTTTCGTCGACACCCCGCTCGATATTTGCCTGATGCGCCGTATTAAGCGCGACGTTAACGAGCGCGGCCGCTCCATGGACTCGGTGATGGCCCAGTACCAGAAGACTGTGCGCCCGATGTTCCTGCAGTTTATTGAACCATCGAAGCAGTATGCCGACATCATCGTGCCGCGCGGCGGCAAAAACCGCATCGCGATTGATATTCTGAAGGCCAAAATCAGTCAGTTCTTTGAATAACCTGGCCGAATTGTGTAACGTGCAAAGAGTAGCCCTGTTGCCCTCTCCGCCGCGAAGCGTGCGGGAAGCAGCCTTATAAGGAGAAAGCCCATGCGTCTGTGTGACCGAGATATCGAAGCCTGGTTGGATGAAGGGCGACTCGCCATCAATCCGCGCCCACCCGTTGAGCGTATTAATGGCGCGACGGTTGCTGTACGGCTGGGTAATAAATTCCGCACCTTCCGCGGCCACACGGCGCCGTTTATCGATTTAAGCGGTCCGAAGGCCGAGGTCAGCGCCGCGCTGGACCGCGTGATGAGCGAAGAGATTGTCCTGCCGGAAGGGGAGGCCTTTTTCCTGCATCCGGGCGAACTGGCGCTGGCGGTGACCTATGAGTCAGTCACCCTGCCTGCCGATCTGGTGGGCTGGCTGGACGGACGCTCCTCACTGGCGCGGCTGGGGCTGATGGTGCACGTTACCGCGCACCGCATCGACCCGGGCTGGTCCGGCTGCATCGTGCTTGAGTTCTACAACTCCGGCAAACTGCCGCTGGCGCTGCGCCCGGGAATGCCTATCGGCGCGCTAAGCTTTGAGCCATTATCGGGCCCGGCGGCCCGGCCGTATAACCGCCGTGAAGACGCCAAATATCGCGACCAGCAGGGCGCGGTGGCGAGCCGAATCGACAAGGATTGATAACGTCAACGGGGTGTTGCTGAGGGTGCCATGAGACGAATACTGACAACGCTGATGATCCTGCTGGCGGTCATTGTCGCCGGGCTTACCTCGTTGGTATTGCTGGTCAATCCCAACGATTTTCGCGCCTATATGGTGCATGAGGTGGCAGAGCGCAGCGGTTATCAGCTTGAACTCGATGGCCCGCTGCGCTGGCATGTCTGGCCGCAGCTCAGCATTCTCAGCGGACGCATGACGCTGACCGCCCGGGGCGCCGAAGAGCCGGTGATCCGCGCCGACAACATGCGCCTCGACGTGGCGCTGCTGCCGTTGCTGTCGCACCAGCTGCAGGTGAAGCAGGTGATGCTCAAGGGGGCGGTGATCCAGCTGACCCCGAAAACCGAGGCGGTTCGCGATAGCGCTGCGCCGGTGGTGCCGCATGACAACACCCTGCCGCAGGCCCCTGAGGACCGCGGGTGGTCCTACGACGTGCGCCAGCTGCAGGTGGCCGACAGCGTGCTCTTCTTCCAGCATGAGAACGGCGAGCAGGTCACTGTGCGTGATATCCGCCTGCAAATGGAGCAGGATGAGAATCACCGGGCCACCGTCGACTTCTCCGGCCGGATCAACCGCGACCAGCGCGACCTGGCGCTGAGCTTCTCCGCTACCGTGCAGGGCGGCGACTATCCCCACTCCTTAAAAGCCGATTTTAGCCAGCTAAGCTGGCAGCTGCGCGGCGCCGAGCTGCCCCCTGATGGCATTAATGGCCAGGGCAGCCTGCAGGCCAGCTGGCAGGAAGATGGCAAAACTCTGCGCTTTGACAACCTGAATCTGATGGCCAGCGGCAGTACCCTTACCGGCAACGGCAGCGTGGTGCTGGGGGATCGCCCGGACTGGTCGCTGGATCTCCACGCGACCACCCTGAATCTCGACAGCCTGCTGGCACCCTCCTCGCCAGCGACCGACAGCAGCGCCAGCCAGCAGGGCCAGAGCCAGACGCGACCGCTGCGTCCGGTGATCGCCGACAGCGATGAGCGCGAAGATTACCAGAGCCTGCGCGGCTTTAACGGCCGGATGGCCCTGAGCGCCGACCAGTTGCAGTGGCGCGGCCTGAACTTCACCCAGGTGCAGAGTGAAATCAGCAACCAGCAGGGGCTGCTGACGGTCAGCAAAATGCAGGGCAACCTCGACGGTGGGCAGCTCTCTCTCCCCGGCACTCTGGATGCCCGTGGCGACACGCCGCAGGCGGCGTTCCAGCCGGCGCTGCAGAATGTAGAGATCGGTTCGCTGATCAAAGCCTTTAACTATTCATTAAACCTGACCGGCAAGCTGTCGCTGACCGGCGAGTTTTCCGGAACGCGCATTGACGCGGATGATTTCCGCCGTCACTGGCAGGGGCAGGCCCAGCTGCAGATGGCCGATACCCGTACCGAGGGGCTGAATTTCCAGCAGCTGGTGCAGCAGGCTGTGGAGCGCAGCACCAACGTGCGGGCGCAGGAGAATTACGACAATGCCACCCGCCTGGATTCCGTGAGCAGCCAGCTGACGCTGGATAACGGGGTGGTGACGCTGAACCGCCTGCAGGGGCAGTCCGACGTGATGGCGATGACTGGCGAAGGTCAGCTTGATCTGCAGAAAGAGAACTGCGATATGCGCTTTAACGTGCGCGTGCTCGGCGGCTGGAAAGGGGAGGGCAAACTTATTGACCGCCTGAAACAGACCGCCATCCCGCTGCGCATCTACGGCGACTGGCAGTCGCTGAGCTACAGTCTGCAGGTTGATCAGATACTGCGCAAACAGCTACAGGATGAAGCGAAGCAGCGCCTCAACGACTGGGTTGAGCGTAATAAAGGCAGCAAAGAGAGCAAAGACGCCAAAAAGCTGCTCGATAAGCTGTAATCTCCACCACCGCGGCCCGGACCTTCCGGGCTGTGAGATTGTCGTCAGAGGGTGTGCCACGTTGATGCCGGGTGGCTGCTAGGCCTGACCCGGCCTTGGGTGTGCGCTCGGGGGAATCCCCCGGTTTGCGTCGCTATCCATGTAGGCCTGATAAGCGCAGCGCCATCAGGCAGTGTGGCAGCTGTAGAGCATCAATTCCCCGTGATGTGAGAATGTTGTCAACGTGTGATGTCACGATGATGCCGGGTGGCGGCTGTGCCTGACCCGGCCTGGGTTGTGCGCTGGGAGTAATCCCCCGGTTTGCGTCGCTATCCCGTAGGCCTGATAAGCGAAGCGCCATCAGGCATGGGTTTGATTATCCATCCCACCGCCCGGGATACCCCGGGCCGTTTTATGCCTGACGATTACACCTCATAATCCAGCTCATCCTGCTTTACCGGCGGGACGATCTGCACCTTCTGCACCCGATGGCTGTCGACCTGCAGCGTGCGCAGCGTATAGCCGTCAATCTCAATGGTCTCCCCCACCTGCGGCACATGCTGCAGATACTCCATCAGCAGACCGGCGACGGTGTGGTACTCCCGTTTATCATCCAGCGGCAGCGGAACGTACTGCACCAGATCCTCCAGCGGCATATGGCCGTTAACCGTCCACGAACCGTCCTGATGATGCTGAATATCATGCCGGGCGTCGATCTCCTCCACCTCGTTAGGCAGATTACCGGCGATAGTCTCCATCACGTCGCTCAGGGTCACAATCCCCTCGACGGAACCAAACTCATCGACCACAAAGGCGAAGTGGGTGCGGGCCTGACGGAACTGCTCAAGCGCGGAGAGGAGCGGTAACCCCTCCGGAAAGACCAGCGGCTGCCGCACCAGCACCTGTAGATCCAGCGGCTCCTGGCGCAGGGACTGCTGGAGCAGGTCAATAACATGAACCACCCCCAGCAGGTCTTCATTATCTTTTCCGCCGGTCACCACCAGCCGGGTGTGCTGATTTTTCTCCACCAGGCTGCGGATCTCTTCCTCGGGCGCGCTGAGGTTGATGCGCTCGATATCATGGCGCGACGTCATAATACTGCTGACGCTGCGCTGATTAAGGTTCAGCACCCGCTCAATCATCAACCTTTCTTGCGGATTAAACAAAGGATGATGGTCCTGATCGGCCACCAGCGACGCCGTGTCAGCATCCAGTTCAGCTTTTTCCTTCTGGCCGCTCAGCAGGTTCATCACCGCCTCGGTGGTGCGCTGACGCAGCGTCATATTGGCCGACAGGAAGCGACGGCGGTTAAACAGCGCCAGCTGATTAAGGGCTTCAATCATGACCGAGAAGCCAATCGCCGCGTACAGATAGGCTTTCGGG
>OGEB01001174.1_pt1 | contig 11915 bp, 10 predicted proteins | sample 1570541 | NCBI WGS metagenome assembly OGEB01 (sample SAMEA2581975, study PRJEB24529) | metagenome | biome: Human gut stool | place: China | collected 2011 | reverse complement strand
TAATATTAAACACACCTATAGAAACAAAAGCTTTTGCTAAACTTACTAAAAAAGCTACAACTACTGCATTTGGTATAATTCCGGAAATCAAGGCAAGTATTTTTCCTAAAACAATGCACAAAACAATAGGAGAACCATAAGTAAGTAAATTACCTACTTTTCTATTTTTGTACATAAAAGGAGAAGTTTCTGCCGGATTTGACCAACCATAACCTGTAAAAACATAAATAAGAAAACCTATTGGTTCTACAAATTTTAATGGATTAGGTAATATCTTACCCTTTTGCTTTGGAGTATTATCTCCCTGTAATGTCGTTACAACAACCTTGCAATACTCAAAAAGTGTAAAAACTATTACACCGGCTATAGCTCTCAAGCCGTAATAAATCAATATATCCATAAAATCCCCCTAGTCCTGTATTCTCTTGAATTTCTTTTCCAATTCATACTTGCTCATTTTTATAATTGTAGGTCTGCCATGTGGGCAAGTAAAAGGGTCTTCCAGCTTAAGCAATTCCTGAATAAGTGCCTGTGCTTCACTATAACTCAATTTATCATTTCCCTTTACAGCAGCCTTACAGCTCATCATAGCAATTTCATCAGCCTTAGTATCATAAATATTGGAAATATGTTTTTCGCCTAAAGCATCAACAATATCAGTAAAGAAACTTGCTCTTGTATCCTCATTAAATACCCATGGAACACTTCTTATAGCATAAGCCTTTTCGCCAAACTGTTCAAATTCAAAGCCAAAGCCCTCAAGGAGTTCTCTATTTTCCTCTACGATTACCTTTTCTCTATCTGTAAGAGCCACAACGACGGGCTGTAACAACAGCTGACTTACTGTTTTCTTTTCTTTTAAGTCTTTTGTAAACTTTTCAAAAAGAACTCTCTCGTGGGCTGCGTGCTGGTCTATAAGATACATATCCTCACCTTGTTCAACTATCCAATAGGTGCTGAAAAGCTGTCCTACAATCTTATAATTAGAGAAAAAAGCTTTTCTATGCTTAATTTCAGGTTCAGTTTTATATTTTGTAATATCTATTTCAGCATACTTTTCTTTTTCATTTCTAGCTGAGATTCCATATTTTTCAGGGTTTGCTACTTCTTTGCCATAGAGTATTTCCATAGCCTTAGAAATATTATTTCCACTGGAGCTTACTGGTGTTTCTGCCAATGAAATATCATTTTCTCTAGGCTTAGGTACAGCATCAACAGTTATGCCCTTATTATCATAAACAAAGTCTGCACTTTTTTCTATTACTTCCAAAGGTGTTTTTTCAGCTTCGACAGCCTTATTTTTATCTATTTCAGGTTTTACGTCATTTAAATCTAGCTGAACAACAGGAGTTTTCTTCTCTTTTACAGGCTTATCCCAAGTTACCTCAGGTATAAGTTCTTCTGCTTTTAAAACCTTTAAAACTGCTCCATAAATTAAATCATAAATAAAGTTTTCATCAGAAAATCTTACTTCTAACTTTGTTGGATGAACATTTACATCAACAGTATTTGACGGAACAATTAAATTCAATGCAAAAATAGGGAATTTACCTATCATTATTTTATTTTTATAGGCATCTTCAACAGCATTTTGCACTAAAGTAGATTTTATAAATCTGCCATTAATAAAGAAATTTTCATAATTTCTATTACCTCTGGATAATTCAGGTTTACCAACAAGACCTTTTAGTATATAGCCCTCTTTTTCACTTTCTAAATTTAGCATTTTAGATGCTATATCCTTGCCATAAATATAGAAAAGTGAATTTTTTACATTGCCGTCACCATTTGTCTGTAACACAATATTCCCATTATTAATATATTTAATAGCAATATTAGGATGTCCCAAAGCTATTCTGTTTACTATTTCAGAAATATAGCTACCTTCTGTGGCAGGCTTTTTCAAGAATTTTCTTCTTGCAGGAGTGTTGAAGAATATATTTTTTACATAAAAAACTGTACCAACATTTGCAGCACATTCTTCTTCTCTGTCTACAACCCCACCATTTATAACTATTCTTGTACCCATTGAGTCACTTTCTGTTCTGGTAAGCATTTCTACCTGTGCAACAGATGCAATAGAAGAAAGAGCCTCTCCTCTAAAGCCAAGGGTTAAAACATTTTCCAAGTCTTCAAAGGAGTCTATTTTACTTGTGGCGTGACGCATAAATGCTGTTCTTATTTCATCTTTTGGTATACCTTTTCCGTTGTCAGTAATTTTAATAACACTTGTGCCACCTTCAGCAATTTCAACTGTAATAGAGGTTGCACCGGCATCTATTGAATTTTCCATTAATTCTTTTACAACAGACGCAGGACGCTCTACTACTTCACCGGCAGCAATTTTATTTATAAGTCCATTATCCAAAAGATGAATTTTGTTCATTTAATTACCTCACTTTAAATTTTTAAGCTTTTCCTTAATGTCATAAAGTTTTCTAATAGCCTCAAAAGGTGTCATATTGTTTACATCAAGTGTATCCATTTCTTCCTTGAAATCATTAATAAATGTAACCATAGGGTCAATAGGCTTTTCATTATACTTAAAGTCCATATCCTCTGAAACCCCTACATTGCCACTATTAAGATTTTCAAGAATTTCATTTGCTCTGTCTACAACATTTCTAGGAACTCCGGCTAATTTAGCAACATGAACACCGTAACTACGGTCTGTGCCACCGGCTATAATCTTTCTAAGGAAAATAATATCTTCTCCCTGTTCCTTTACACTTACACAGAAGTTTCTGACACCGGAAACCTTTCCTTCAAGCTCTGTAAGCTCATGATAATGAGTTGCAAACAATGTTCTAGCACCAATTTTCTGAGCAATATGTTCAAGAACTGCCCACGCAATACTTAAGCCGTCAAATGTAGAAGTACCTCTGCCAATTTCATCAAGTATTAAAAGGCTTCTGTTTGTTGCATTATTCAAAATATTAGCAACTTCTATCATTTCAACCATAAAAGTTGACTGTCCTGTTGCCAAATCGTCAGATGCACCAACTCTTGTAAATATTCTATCTACAACACCGACTTCGGCACTTTCAGCAGGAACAAAAGAACCTATCTGAGCCATAAGCACAATTAAGGCACATTGACGCATATAAGTAGATTTACCTGCCATATTAGGACCGGTAATAATATCCAATCTGTTTTCTCCCAAATCAAGGAAGGTGTCATTAGGAATAAAACTTTCCTTTGTAATCTGTTCTACAACAGGGTGTCTACCTTCTTTTATGTCGATATTGTTGCCATTATTTACAACAGGCTTAACATAATTATTCTTTTCAGCAACTGTAGCCATAGACTGCATAACGTCTACAAGAGAAACAATATAAGCAGCTGACTTAATTCTCTCTACTTGAGATGCAACCTTATTTCTGATTTCAGAAAAAATGTCATATTCAAGGGCAACAGCCTTTTCATCTGCACCAAGAATTGTATCTTCAATTTCCTTCAATTCAGGTGTAATAAATCTTTCACAGTTAGTGAGAGTTTGCTTTCTTATGTATCTGTCAGGAACCATATCCTTAAAGGAATTTGTAACTTCAATATAGTAACCAAAGACCTTGTTATACTTTATTCTAAGTTTAGATATGCCTGTTTCTTCTTTTTCTCTGTTCTCTATGTCTAAAAGCCAAGATGCTCCTTCTTCTTTTGCTGCGTGGAGCTTATCTACTTCTTCGTTATAGCCTTTTTTAATAAGTCCACCCTCTCTGACACTAAAAGGTGGTTCTTCATTTATACTGGCATCTAACAACTGATATATGTCTTCAAGAACATCGAATTTACCTACTATATCATCAATTAAAGCACAAGGGAAAGACTTAATAGCATTTTTAATATCCGGCAAACACTTAAAAGAATTTTTAAGTGAAAGCAAATCCCTAGCATTTGCTGTGGCATAGATGACCTTGCTCATAAGTCTTTCAATATCATTTATAGAAGAAAGTTGTTCTCTTAACTCTGCTCTATCGAGAACATTATTCTTAAAACTTTCTACGCAGTCAAGTCTTTTATTTATGGCATCTACTTCTACAAGAGGTTCTGTAAGCCAAGTACGCAAAAGTCTAGCACCCATTGCAGTTTTTGTTTTATCTAAAACCCACAACAATGAACCTTTCTTACTTTTCTCTCTTATAGTCTGTGTAAGTTCCAAATTTCTTCTTGAACTAATATCAAGAACCATAAATTTGTTTATACCATACTTTTTAATTGTGGTAATATGACTTAAAGCATTTTTTTGTGTTTCAAGGAGATATTCCATCAAAGCACCTGCAGAACAAACAGCCGGTCTGTCATCATCAATGCCAAAACCACATAAATTCAATGTTTTAAAGTGATTACACAAGCAAATATTTGCATTTTGATAATCAAAAGACCAATCATTATATGTAGCTGTTTTAATACCAAAAACTCTCTCTATTTGGTCGCCAAAATCTATACCGTCATTACAAATAATTTCAGACGGCATATATTTAGCTATTTCATCCATAACTTTGTTTTCAGCAGTATCTTCAAAAGATGTAACAACAAATTCACCTGTTGATACATCACAAGTAGCTACACCAAAACCGTCAACATTTTTGAAAAGGCACATAATATAGTTATTTCTGCCTTCATCAAGAATATTAGTATCTAAAACTGTACCCGGAGTAACAATTCGAATAACATCTCTTTTTACGATACCCTTTGCCTTTTTAGGGTCTTCTGTCTGTTCACAAATAGCAACTTTGTAGCCTTTTTCAATTAATTTAGCTACATAACCGTCGGCAGAATGAAAAGGAACACCACACATTGGTGCCCTTTCTTCCATACCACAGTCCTTGCCTGTTAATGTAATATCCAATTCTTTTGAAGCAATAATGGCGTCATCAAAGAACAATTCATAAAAATCGCCTAATCTATAGAAAAGAAGACAATATTTATAATCTTTCTTTATAGACAGATATTGCTCCATCATAGGCGTATACTTTCCCATAGTCTACTCCTTAGTGGCAACCACCACAAGTTGAACAACTACCTGTACAACCACCACTACTATTTTCGCTATCACCAGAAAGAGTAGCATTAAATACATTCATTACCTGACCAACGAACTTGTTAAATTGGTCTTCAGCTCTAACCATATCTGCTACAACCTGATTTTTATTAAGCTCTGCACCCATCTGGTCAAGAATTTTAACCTGTGCGTCAATTTCTTCTTCGCTTAAAGAACCATTCTGAATACCTGTTTCAAGTGTTGTTCTGAAGTTTGAATATTCAAAAAGCTGTTTCTGAGCTTCTTCGTCACCGTCAAAAATATATCTTGCATCATTAACCTTTTTACCGGCTTCACTTTCAAGTAATGCTGTTGCTAAATCTCTTGCCTTATCAAAAACTGTATTCATAATTAAACCCTTTCTCCAATTAAATAGAATGTCTTACAATCAGTTATTTTTACGTCTACTATTTCGCCAATCAATGACTTGTCAGCCTTAAAATGAACAAGTGAATTATCTTCAAGTCTACCTGTTATAAAGCTAGGGTCATTGGCACTAACATCATCAGCTAAAACCTTATAAGTTTTGCCAACCTTTTCTTTATTTATTTCAAGAATTATTGGATTTAAAACCTCTAAAACTCTATTAAAGTTCTTCTTTACAACTTCTTCATCTACCTGATTTTCCATTACAGCAGCTGGTGTACCTGTTCTCTTAGAATAGATAAATGTGAAAGCACCACTAAATCTTGCTTTCTTAACTACATCAACTGTATCCTCGATTTTTTCCTCGTCTTCTCCAGGGAAACCAACAAGAATATCAGTAGTAATAGCAATATCAGGAATTTCTTTTCTAATTTTTTCTACTAATTCAAGATAATGTTCCTTAGTATATCTTCTGTTCATACTTTTAAGGATTTCGTTGTTACCGGCCTGGAATGGTAAATGGATATGATTACAAACCTTATCACATTCTTTCATAGCAATAATAAGTTCGTCACTTAAATCCTTAGGGTGGCTTGTCATAAATCTAATTCTTTCAAGACCCTCAATTTCATTTACTTTTCTTAAAAGCTGAGCAAAAGTAATATCTTCTTCAAGATTTTTACCGTAGCTATTTACATTTTGACCAAGGAGAGTAATTTCCTTTACACCGTCAGCTACAAGTGATTTAATTTCTCTTACAATATCTTCGCTAGTTCTACTTCTTTCACGACCTCTAACATAAGGAACAATACAATAAGAACAGAAATTATTGCAACCAAACATAATATTTACGCTGGCTTTAAACTTATACTTTCTAATAGATGGCAAGTCTTCAATAATTTCTCCGTGCTTATCCCAAATATCAAAAATTGTAGAATTTGTTTCTATATTACGATACATAAGTTCTGGTAATTTATAAAGATTAAAAGTACCAAAAACAATATCAACGTGCTTATATTTCTGTCTGATAGTTTCGATTACTGTACTTTGCTGCATCATACAACCACAAAGAGCAATTTTCATATGAGGATTTAACTCTTTTTGGTGTTTAAGGAAACCTAAGTTACCGTATACCTTGTTTTCTGCATTTTCACGAACACAGCAAGTATTATAAATTATAAAATCTGCACTTTTTTCGTCTTTAGCTTCTACATAGCCCATTTCTTCAAGCATACCAAGTATCTTTTCAGAGTCGTGAGCATTCATCTGGCAACCAAAAGTCTGAATACACATAGTTTTCTTTCTTCCTTCTGTTTCTTCAAACTTTTCATTTATGCTACGAATTTTAGCTATATATTCCTGTTGCTTTTTAAGTTCTTCGGCAGATATATTGTTTTTTCTTTCCACTATTCTTCCTCCAAATTATCACAATTACACATCATTAAATTATATCATATATTGTCATATTGTGCAAGGACATAAATTAAGGCAGATAATGTATTTTAGCCATCATTATCTGCCCATTTTTGTACAACTGTAAGCTACATTTCAATATTACTTTTTTTGAATATAGCTTCCACTAGAGGATAAATCATTACTTCCCTGTGCTGAATTCTGAAAATCTGTAGTTGTTTCCGTTTCATCTTGCTGTAGTTTAGCCTTTTCCAGCAAATCTTCAGGAGAAAAACAGCCTGTCAACAAACTTAAACAAAATACAAAAGGCAACAATACCATTAATGCTTTTTTCATAAGAATACCCCCTATTTAATTTTACTATAAACTTAGCCCTTATAGCTTTCTATAACCTTGCAAGTCTTTTCAATATCTTCATCACTATGTGCCATAGAAACAAACATAGCTTCATACTGTGATGGTGCAATATATATGCCATTTTCAAGAAGATAGTTAAAGAATTTAGCATACTTTTCTGTATCTGAAGAAGTTGCACTATCGTAGTCATTTACTTCTCTATCTGTGAAAAATCCACTTAAAAGAGAACCTATTTGATTTACACTTGCACCTATTTTTCTATAAGAATTGGCAATCTTTTCAGCCTTTTTCCCAAGGTCTGCATAAAGGTGCTTATTTTCCTTTAAAGCTGTAAGAGTAGCAATACCTGCTGTTGTGGCAATAGGATTGCCTGAAAGCGTACCAGCCTGATATACTCCACCTAAAGGAGCAACACAGTCCATAATTTCTTTTCTACCACCATAGGCAGCCATACGCATACCACCACCTACAATTTTACCAAGAGTAGTCATATCTGGTTTAATACCAAAGTATTCCTGAGCACCACCTAATGAGAGTCTGAAACCGGTTATTACTTCATCGAATATTAAAAGTGAACCATACTTTTCTGTTATATCTCTCAAGAACTGTAAAAAGCCCTTTTTAGGAAGAACTACACCCATATTTGCTGCAACCGGTTCTACAACAACACAGGCAATTTTATTTCCATACTTTTCAAACAATTCTTCAACAGACTTTTCATCATTGTATAACGCTACAAGTGTATTTTCTGTATAAGATTTTGGAACACCTAAGCTATCCGGAACTGCTGCTGTAAGTGCTGCTGAACCAGCCTTTACAAGAAGTCCGTCTGAATGGCCATGATAACAGCCTTTGAACTTCAAAATCATATCTCTTTTTGTAAAACCTCTGGCTACTCTGATGGCACTCATAACAGCCTCAGTACCAGAGTTTACCATTCTGAGGACTTCCATAGACGGCATAATTTCTCTTATAAGTTCTGCCAAAACTACTTCCTTTTCAGTTGGTGCACCAAAAGTAAGACCATTGTCACAAGCCTTTTTAACTTCTTCAATAACCTTTGGATAACAATGACCTAAAATATTAGGACCCCAAGAACAGATATAGTCAATATATTCATTTCCGTCTATATCATATATCTTTGAACCTTTGCCTTTTTCAATAAAAAGTGGATTTCTACCAACATTTCTGTATGCTCTAACCGGACTATTTACACCACCAGGCATTACAGTTACAGCTTCATTATATATATTATCAGATTTTTGTGTATTCAAGAGTTACATCTCCTTTATCCATTTTGCTACATCAAGGGCATGATATGTAATTATAATTTTAGCACCTGCTCTTTTAAAAGCAAGCATATTTTCCATTACTATTCTCTTTTCATCAATCCAACCATTCAATGCTGCTGCTTTTACCATTGAATATTCGCCACTTACATTGTAAACAGCTAATGGACAATTAAATGTTAAAGCTGCCTCTTTTGCAACATCAAGAAATGCAAGACCCGGCTTAACCATTACAATATCTGCACCTTCTTCAATGTCAGCCTGTATTTCTCTCATAGCTTCCTGACCATTTGCAACATCCATTTGGTAAGTCTTTCTGTCACCAAAAGCCGGAGCTGAATCTGCTGCATCTCTAAATGGGCCATAATAAGCTGAGGCATACTTAGCACTATAAGCCATAATTGGAACATTTATAAAGCCATTTTCATCAAGGCTCTTTCTGATAGCACCTACTCTACCGTCCATCATATCAGAGGGTGCAATAATATCAGCACCTGCTTTTGCAAGACTAACAGACATTTTGGAAAGTAAATCAAGAGTTTGGTCATTTAAAATTTCTGTACCGTGTATTAAGCCACAATGGCCATGAGATGTATATTCACAAAGGCAAACATCAGCTATAACAAGCATATCGTATTTTTCCTTAATATGTCTTATTGCCTACTGTGTAATACCATTGTCATTATAAGCCTCACTGCCACATTCATCTTTATGCTTTGGAATACCAAATATAAGCAAAGACTTAACGCCACTTTCAGCAACTCTGTCAAGTTCTTCATCAATTCTATCAATACTGTATCTTTTTATACCAGGCATTGAAGGAATTGGTTCTGCTATGTTTTCCCCTTCTTCTACAAAAATAGGATAAACTAAATCGCTAATTTCTACTGATGTTTCTCTTACTAGAGAACGCATATTTTCATTTACTCTTAATCTTCTCATTCTCTGCATTTTCTATTATCTCCAATTCTTTTAAAATTCCATTTACGGAATATTCTTTTGCAATATAAATGTTACAATACCCTTTTTCTTTTAATTTGTTTGCCGTTATGTTTCCAATGGCAATTATTTTTGTTCTATCATCTATTGTATTTGAACTTGTGTAGCTCTCTACTCCCGAACTACTGCCAAAAACAATATAATCCTCTGTAGCCTGTGTACAGTAGCTACACTTTATATCGTATATAGGCACATCATCGTAATCAACCAAATTAGTTGTCAATTCAGATGAACCTTTTTCAGCTCTAAGAATAAGTATTCTGCCTTTTGCAATAGTGCTAAGACCCTTTCCCAATTCCTCTGCTGTATATTTTTCCGGTGTATAGTTAGCATATATTCCATAGTCAGCCAGTCTATCATAAGTACCCTTGCCTATTACAGCAAATTTTAAATTATAAAGGCTTCTCATATCCATAGAATATTTTTTCATATTTTCTATAAAAATATCTACACCATTTCTACTAGTAAGTACAACCCATTCATAGGCTGAAATATTAGCAAGTACATTTTTAATAGTAGAATTTTCATAGGCTGATACATCAAGTTTACAAACCTCATTAGTAACATAACCCCTTTTATCCAAAGCTGTTTTAAGTCTTTTTCTAAAAGAGTCTGTGCCTGTAATTGCAACAGATTTATTGTGAATAGTCCCTCTAAAATCCAAGCTGACTACCTCTCCCATTACAATAATTGCCGGAGGTTTAACATTTTCTTCTACTACTGTAGCATAGGCATTTTTAAGTGTAGTTTTTGTTATTCTTTCATCAGGCGTTGAACCTTTTTCTATAAAAGCAACCGGTGTATTTTCGTCTTTGCCAAACTCCATAAGTCTGTTGGCAATTTTTTCAATATTTCCAACACCCATAAGGAATACAAGAGTACCTTTCTCCTGTGCAAGAGCCTTATAGTTTACATTTTCTTCTTCTGCCGTGTGACCGGTAACAATATGTAAATCCTGACTTATTTTTCTATGAGTTGGTGGAATACCGGCAAGCTCCGGAACGGAAATAGCCGAAGTAATACCAGGGATTACTTCATAGGGAATATTGTGTTCCTGCAAAGCAATAACTTCTTCTCCACCTCTGCCAAAAATAAATGGGTCGCCACCTTTTAATCTGACTACAGTCTTTCCCTCTAAAGCCTTTTGAACTATTATTTCATTTATTTCGTTTTGCTTAACGCTATGGTGTCCTACTTTTTTGCCTACATCAATTTTTTCACAATCTAAATCCTTGTAAAAATCCTCTGATGCAAGTCTATCATATACTACTGTATCACACTTGCCTAAAATATTCAAAGCTCTAAGGCTAATAAGGTCATTTGCTCCGGGGCCTGCACCTACTAAGTATACTTTACCATTCATTGGTAACCTCCTTTAGCTTTTTAGCCAAAACAGCAGCAGTTAAAACTGGATTTTCACCCTCTATGGACATTTTAACAATTTTGTCCTTGTAGTAGAAACATTCCATTTTAAGACTCTTTTCTCCTATTTCAGAAATTGCACCTAAAGGAGTTTGACAACCACTATCCATAGCTTTTAAAAATGCTCTTTCAGCAACAAAACATACATAAGTTTCCATATAATTTATAGCCTTTAAAACATCTCTTATATCTCCATCATCAGCTCTATTTTCAACAGCAATAATACCCTGACAAGGAGCCGGTACAAATTCTGAAGTTTCAAAAAATTCATAGTTGTACTTATCAATATCTATCATATTAAGTCGGTCAAGACCAGCTCTGGCAAGTACAATGCCGTCATATTCTCCGTCATCAAGTTTTTTCAATCTTGTAGGCACATTTCCTCTTATATCCTTGCACTTACAGCCGTATTTTGCTTTTATCTGCAACTGTCTTCTTATACTGCCTGTACCAATAACAGAGTTAGAAGAAATTGTTTTACCCTGTGCCATAACAAGCACGTCCTGTGGATTTGCTCTCTTGGCTACTGCTCCAATTTCCAACCCCTGTTCCAGCTGAACCGGTAAATCCTTAGCACTATGAACAGCAATATCTATTGACTTATCAAGCAAAGCCTTTTCAATAGTATCTACAAAAGCACCTTTGCCACCAAATTCTGTCAACTTCAAATCTCGTCTATCGTCACCTAATGTGGACATTTCAACTATTTCACATTGGTGATTAGTATTTTTTTCTATTAAATCCTTTATTATATTAGTCTGTATTAAGGCTAATTTGCTTTTTCTAGTTCCTATTCTTATCTTCATAATCATCACCTACCGGCAATTTGCCTTGATTTTTAAAACCATAGTCTATTAATTTACGAAAAATATGCCTTGCATTTTCTCCATACTTTTCATATATATTTTGCCTTATTCCATTTATATTGTCAAGTAATTCACTCAAATTACTAGGAATTATTTTTTCAATATATTCTCTCAAATATTTTGAAAGTGCCGGAGATTTACCGGACGTATTTACAGAGATAA
>OGEB01001173.1_pt1 | contig 11917 bp, 10 predicted proteins | sample 1570541 | NCBI WGS metagenome assembly OGEB01 (sample SAMEA2581975, study PRJEB24529) | metagenome | biome: Human gut stool | place: China | collected 2011 | reverse complement strand
GGTTTTGCTCATGATGTCGCGGCGCTGATTGCGTCTCAGGCATTCCATTTCCTCAAAGCGCCCGTTCTGCTGGTGACGCCGCCACACACGCCGGTCCCGTTCTCCCCTGCTCTCGAAAAACTCTGGATCCCTGGCGTTGAACGTATCGAAGCCGCCGTCCGTCAAGTGCTGGAGGATTAACCTATGAGCGAAATCAAGACGCTTGAAATGCCAAAGTGGGGGCTTTCCATGGAGGAAGGCTTGCTCGCTCGATGGGCAATCCAGGAGGGTGACGATTTCACCAGAGGGCAGGAAATCTGTGAGATTGAAACCAGTAAAATCGTCAATGTGCTGGAGGCACCTTTTGCCGGTACATTACGCCGGATAATCGCCCGGGAGGGTGAGACGCTTCAGGTTGGCGCCGTGCTGGCTCTGGCGGCTGACGCTTCGGTCAGCGATGCTGAACTGGACGAATTTGCTGCCAGTCTGGCGACGGTGAAACCCGCAGCACCTGGCCCGGAGGATGCCGCGCCGGACCTAGCGGCACAGGCAGGCGCTAAGCCACCTTCCGTTGTTTCGCCGCCATCCAACAGCCCCGAGCCCCCCGTTGGGCAGACCGTCATCCCCGTCAGTCTGCAAGGTGTGACCGATGTGACTCAGGTTAATGCCACGCCCCATGCGTTAAGACTGTCTGCCCGCTGGGGTGTCGACCTGAAAAAAGTCCGCGGCAGCGGGCGCGGGGATCGTATCTCTGTTTCTGATCTGGAAAGCGCGATCGTTGCCGCCGGCGGTCGTCTGGCCTCTCCGACGCCCCCCGTTCGTCGCAGTAAAGCGCCCCGCTCGCATGCCGATGACAGCCAGGTATCGGCCACCCCGCTGGCGCGCCGTCTGGCCGGCAAACTGGGTATCAACTTACATGACTGCCGAAGCAGCGGTTCACGCGGTCGGGTGAGTCGCGATGATGTGCTGGCCGCGGCGTTGTTACTCGACGAGCACCCGCAGACCAGCCCTGTGCAGAAGAGTGCCCCGGCACCCTTTGAGAGCATCCCGATGTCCGGTATGCGGCGGGCTATCGCTTCTCGCCTGCAAACCTCCAAGCAACAGTCTCCCCATTTCCGTTTGAGTGTCGATCTCGATCTGGAACGACTGTTAGCGTTTCGTCAGGAAATTAACCGCGAAGTACCCGGCGTCAAGATTTCGGTTAACGACCTGCTGGTGAAGGCTTGTGCCCTCGCGCTGGTGGCCGTGCCAGACGTCAACATCCAGTTTGATGAAGCGACACAAAGTATCCGCCGCTTTGCGGATGCCGATATTTCAGTGGCTGTTGCGCTGCCTGACGGGCTAATTACCCCCATTGTTCGCTCGGCGAACCGGAAATCGATCAGCGACATATCGGCCGAAATTCACGCCCTGGTGACCAGGGCCAAAGCGGGCACGCTGAAGCCGGAAGAGTTCCAGGGGGGGACCTTTAGCGTGTCAAATCTGGGGATGCTCGGCGTACGGCAGTTTGACGCCATCATCAATCCACCGCAAAGCGCAATCCTCGCCATTGGCACCGGCGAGATGCGGGCGGTAGTACGCGACGGGCAAATCGTCGCGCGCCACCAACTGACGGTATCGCTATCCTGCGATCACCGGGTCATCGATGGGGCGGCAGGTGCAGCTTTTCTCCAGGAACTCAAGCGACTGACTGAAACACCAACCCTGATGTTTATCCAGGAGACGAGCTATGCACGATAATTACGATGTGCTGATCATCGGCGGGGGGCCTGGGGGGTATGTGGCCGCCATCCGTGCCGGCCAGCTAGGTCTTCGTACTGCCTTAGTGGAAAAACAACATCTGGGCGGCATCTGCCTGAACTGGGGATGCATTCCAACCAAGGCGCTGTTGCATGGCGCTGAGGTCGCGCACAGTATCACCCATGCCAGTCAGCTGGGTATCAGCGTGGGTGAGGTGAATGTCGATCTGCAGAAACTGGTGCAGTTTAGCCGTGCCGTTTCGCAACAGCTCACCGCTGGGGTTGCGTACCTGTTGAAGAAAAATGGCGTGAGGGTGATTGATGGCACCGCGCGGCTGCGCGGTAAGGGACAAATAACGGTAGCGGATGCCCGGGGGGAAGCGCACGATTACCGGGCCGATCACGTGATCCTGGCCACGGGCGCCCGACCACGCGCATTACCAGGCATAGAGCCAGATGGCGAATATATCTGGACCTATTACGAGGCACTACAGCCTAAGCGATTGCCCAGGTCGCTATTAATCATCGGTTCAGGCGCGATTGGCGTCGAGTTCGCCAGCCTTTATAACGATCTGGGCTGTAAAGTGACGCTGGTCGAGCTAGCGTCGCAGATTTTGCCCGTGGAAGATGCCGAAGTGTCAGCGGCGGTGCGTAAGTCATTCGAAAAGCGCGGGATTCAGGTCCATACCCAGACCCAGGTAACGCAAGTACAGCTCACCGATACCGGGGTGCGCTGTACAATGAAAAATACGAGCGCCGAATCTTTCCTGGAAGTCGAACGCGTGCTGCTGGCGGTTGGCGTACAGCCGAATATTGAAGATCTGGGGCTGGAAGCACTGGGCGTCGAGTTAGACCGCGGTTTTATCAAGACGGACGCGGCTTGTCGCACTAACGTATTTGGGCTTTATGCCATCGGCGATGTAGCCGGCCCGCCTTGTCTGGCGCACAAGGCCAGCCACGAAGGCGTGATCTGCATTGAGACACTGGCTGGTGTCGAAGGCACCCATCCGCTTGATCGCGACTATGTGCCCGGTTGCACTTATTCCCGGCCTCAGGTTGCCAGTCTGGGCCTGACGGAATCGACGGCCCTGGCCAGGGGACGGCCCGTCAGGATCGGTAAGTTCTCTTATCAGAGCAATGGTAAGGCGCTGGCCAGCGGTGAGACGGAGGGTTTTGTGAAGACCATTTTCGATGCTGAAACGGGTGAATTGCTGGGCGCGCATATGGTTGGCGCACAGGTCACGGAACAGATCCAGGGGTTTGGTATCGCCCGTCACCTGGAGGCCACAGATGAAAGTCTCCTGTCGATGATCTTTGCGCATCCGACACTTTCCGAAGCGATGCATGAGTCAATCCTCGCGGCCTGCGACCAACCGTTGCATCAATAAAAAATAAGGGAGGCGATAGCGTCGTGATACGGAGTAAGTTGCCCGTTATCCCTCCTGTATTTTCCTTGAACGTTCGATAAGGTAACAGCCCGTCGTTAGGTAAGTATCCCGCATCATTGATCTCCAGCCACTGGCAGTCATCTCACTTTATTGAAAATGAGCAGGACTAACGCAAGGCAAATGGCGCTACCGACAAATGCGGTGATGAAGGAATTCACCAATGAGCTGCTGTAACGAAATAAAAGCGTCATTGCGGATTCATTCCGTCAAGACTTGCTTATTTGTTCGTTACGAACATTTTAATACCTGGGGAATTGCACATAGCCGCTAACCTGTCCTTATTATTGCCACGCAACCTCATCTCTGTTGCCCTTACTGACGTTGCACTCGTTGCACATGATTTGCAGATTGGCAATATCGAGGGCTAAATGCGGGTAAAGAGAACGCGGTTTTATATGATCAACGTGCATCACCATCCCGTCACTGGCGCCGCGCCCGCATACGCAACATTTATTGCCGTAGCGCTGGAACGCCTGGTAACGTAAACGCCGCCACTCCCTTGAGCGGTAGAATGTCTCAGCCTCTTTAGCAGCTTGCTGCCGCTGCGCCTGCTCACGTCGGAACTGTTCGAATAAAACGACATGCCCTTCAGCTTTAGGGTAATTTCCCCAGGCATCCGTCGCTGGTGTCGTGTCGGGTTTCTCCTGTACCTTCACCGAGTCTTGAGGATAGAGTTTGCTCGTAACCTTTTGTACCAGCTTGAAAAGTATCCATACGACTACGGCCAGAATAACTAACGTTTCCACTCCCTCGCCTTATTCTCGTTCAAAGATGATTGCTGCATTATTTTATACAAGCGCCATATTGATGGTCATTATACCTTTGTAGGGATGAATTCGCGTTATCGCAAGGGGATAACATGCTTCCCCACAACATATACACCGCTGTACCACTCATCTTTTCCCCCTCACGTTTTCAACCCAACCTGCTATGCTCCTTCTTTCCCTGTTCTCTGGAGATCTCAATGCTGACCATCTGGGGCCGAAAAACCTCCTCTAACGTGCAGGCGCTGATGTGGTGTGTTGGCGAGCTTGGGCTGGACTATCTCCGGTTCGACGTGGGGCATCGCTATGGTGGTACCGACAGCGAGGCGTTTTATCAGCTCAATCCCAATCGCACGGTGCCAGTGCTGCAGGATGGCGATAATCCGCCGCTGTGGGAAACGGGCGCGATCCTTCGCTATTTAGCCAATCGCTACGCCGATGACGCCTTCTGGCCGGGCGATCTGCTGGCCCGCACTGAGGTTGATCGCTGGGCCGAGTGGTCAAAGCAGAATATTGCCCTCGGCTTTACGGCGCCGGTGTTCTGGCGCGTGGTGCGCACGCCTGCCGCCGAGCGGGATCCGCAGGCCATCGCCGCGGCGGTGATGGCCATGGAGCAAAAGCTGGCGATTGCCGAGACGCGTCTCGCCGGCAGTCGCTATCTGGTGGGCGATACGTTCACCCTGGCCGACATCCAGTTTGGTCATGTGCTGTACCGCTACTTTGCCATCGATATCACCCGTCGTCCCCTCCCCCATCTTGCGGCGTATTATGCACGGCTAACCGCACGGCCCGCCTTTCGCCAGCACGTCATGGTCAGCTACGACGAGCTGAAGGTCTGAAGATGGTCGGTAGCGCCTCCTGACGCTACCGACATACCGGTTAACGCGCCATCAGGACAAACACGCCCCAGCCGAGATATTCCCGGGTCCAGGTGACATGGTGCAGCGGCGCGGTGGTCAACTGCTGGCGAACCTCCGGCGCGAAGTCATCGTGCGGATTGGCCTCCAGCCAGCGGCGCATCGTCAGCCATTTCGCCGCTTCATAACGATCCCAGCCCTCCTGGTCGGCCAGCACCATCTCCACCACGTCATAACCCAGTTCACCAAAGTGGGCGACCAGCGCCGGCAGCGTCAGGAAGTCATCGGGAGTCTGCGCGCCGCAGGCAACCGCCTCTTCCGCCGTGGCCGGACGTTTGCGCCACCATGGCTCGCCGATAAGCAACATGCCGCCTGGGGTAAGGCTCTGCTTCAGCAGCGCAATCGTGCCGGCCACCCCGCCGCCGATCCACGTGGCCCCCACGCAGGCGGCAATATCGCACGGCTGGCTGGCGACATATCCGCTGGCATCCTGATGCACAAAGGTTACCCGGTCGCTTACCCCGAGCGCTTCTGCACGGGCGGTCGCCTGCTGGCTGAACAGCAGGCTCATGTCCACGCCGGTGCCGACGATCTGATGATCGCGCGCCCAGCTACAGAGCATCTCGCCGGAGCCGCTGCCAAGGTCAAGAATAGCGGTGCCCGGCGCCATCCGCAGCGCCCGTCCCAGGGTGGCGTACTTTTCCGGGGTAAAAGGGTTATGAATACGGTGTTCGCTTTCACTGATAGTAAAAATGCGAGGGATATCGATCATGGGTGTTTCTCCTTGAGAGCCATACGCCCGGGCAGCGACCCTGCCCGGGTCGCTGTATCAGCGGTTGTCCGCCTGCGCGCGAACGTTATTCAAACCAGTGGTGTTGATCCGGTACGGCTGGCCGTTCACCGACTTAATCAGCTTTTTGGTTTTGAGCTTTTTGAAGACCGCGAGGGTGCAGTCGTTCAGCAACAGCCCTTCACGGGTGTAGCATTCGACGGCGGTAATGCGGCCGGAGGTATCGCGGACGTGCGCAATACGGCCACCTTTGGCGAGAACGTGTAAGGTCCGTTGTTCCTGACGGGATAAATTCATACTGAAACCTGTTCATTATCATATGCGAAAACATGCCTACACCCGCAGGTGTGTGCGTAAGGTTTAAGCGCAGCGATAATCAGTCCGGCCTGGGCAGGTCGGGGAACTGATTATCTGATAATGACATTCTCCAGCATCGAAGCCTCGGTAAGCATTGAAAGGTATTAACGCGCTGAATACTAACACCCTCAGTTCATAAGGGTATGGCGCAGATTAAAAACTGTGACCGGTATTACGATTTACCCTCAGCCTCCCCCGCATTTTGCGCTTTCCGCCACCCGCTCTGTTCCTCAAGGTTAACCACCACCTTATCTCCCTCCCGTATTGTTAAATAATTGTTGTCAGATCACAAAATAGAAACAAAAAGGCCATTTCGTACGCATTTTATAAAAATGTAGATATTTTTAATTTATGGCTACGAAATGAACATCGCCCTGACCTTACAGCGAGGAACGATCCTGATGAACGCCCTGACCGCAGTAAAACCGACACCCGCGCCGTTAGCCCAGCCATATCCGGGCTTTTCCATTGCCCCTTCCGCACAGTCGCCGCGCCTGCTGGAGCTCACCTTTTCCGCCGAAACAACCACGCAGTTCCTGCAGCAGGTCGCGCAGTGGCCGGTGCAGGCGCTGGAATACAAATCTTTCTTACGCTTCCAGGTCGGCAAGATCCTCGACGATCTGTGCGGCAATCAGCTGCAGCCGTTGCTGATCAAAACATTGCTCGATCGTGCGGAAGGCGCGCTGCTGATCAACGGCGAAGGGATCGATAACGTCAGCCAGGCCGAGGAGATGGTCAAGCTGGCCACCGCCGTCGCCCATCTGATTGGCCGTTCCAACTTCGACGCCATGAGCGGTCAGTATTACGCTCGCTTTGTGGTGAAAAATGTCGATAACTCCGACAGCTACCTGCGCCAGCCGCACCGGGTGATGGAGCTGCACAACGACGGCACCTACGTCGAAGAGCAAACCGACTACGTGTTAATGATGAAGATCGACGAGCAGAACATGCAGGGCGGTAATTCCCTGCTGCTGCATCTCGACGACTGGGAGCATCTCGACGAATTTTTCCGCGACCCGCTGGCTCGCCGGCCAATGCGCTGGGCCGCGCCGCCGAGCAAAAACGTCAGCAAGGATGTTTTCCACCCGGTGTTCGACGTCGATTCGCTGGGCCGTCCGGTAATGCGCTATATCGACCAGTTCGTCCAGCCGAAAGATTTTGAAGAAGGCACCTGGCTGAGCCGCCTTTCCGACGCGCTGGAAACCAGCAAAAACATCCTTTCCATACCGGTGCCGGTGGGCAAATTTCTGCTGATTAACAACCTGTTCTGGCTGCACGGCCGCGACCGGTTTACGCCGCACCCGGACCTGCGCCGCGAACTGATGCGCCAGCGCGGCTACTTTGCGTATTCCACGAATCATTACCAGACTCATCAATAAGGGTTCTCAGGCGAAGGAATTGAGCGGATGTATGATTTCGTGATTATCGGCGGCGGCATCATCGGCATGTCGACCGCCATGCAGTTAATTGAGATTTACCCGGACGCCCGCATTGCGCTGCTGGAAAAAGAGACCGGTCCGGCCTGCCATCAGACTGGCCACAACAGCGGCGTGATCCACGCCGGGGTGTATTACACCCCCGGCAGCCTCAAGGCGCAGTTTTGCCTCGCCGGCAACCGCGCCACCAAGGCCTTTTGCGAGCAGAACGGCATCCGCTATGACGTCTGCGGCAAAATGCTGGTCGCCACCTCGCCGCTGGAGATGGAGCGGATGCGCGCCCTGTGGGATCGCACCGCCGCCAACGGCCTGCAGCGCGAGTGGCTAAGCGCCGGGGAGCTACGCGAGCGCGAACCGAACATTACCGGGCTCGGCGGGATCTTCGTCCCTTCCAGCGGCATCGTCAGCTACCGCGACGTGGCGGCGGCAATGGCGAAGATCTTCGAATCAAAAGGCGGAACGATCGTCTACGACGCCGAAGTCAGCGCCCTGAAAGAACATGCCAGCGGCGTGGTGATCCGCACCCGCCAGGGCGCCGAATATGAGGCCTCCACGCTGATCGCCTGTTCGGGCTTGATGGCCGATCGGCTGGTAAAAATGCTCGGCGTCGATCCCGGGTTTATCATCTGTCCGTTCCGCGGCGAGTATTTCCAGCTGGCGCCGCAGCACAACCAGATCGTCAACCATCTGATCTATCCGATCCCCGATCCGGCGATGCCGTTCCTCGGCGTCCACCTGACCCGCATGATCGACGGCAGCGTCACCGTCGGCCCCAACGCCGTGCTGGCTCTGAAGCGCGAAGGCTACCGCAAGCGCGATATCTCGCTGGCCGATACCCTGGAGATCCTCACCTCGCCCGGCATCCGCCGGGTACTGCAAAACAACCTGCGCGCCGGACTGGGCGAAATGAAGAATTCGCTGTGCAGAAGCGGCTATCTGCGGCTGGTGCAGAAATACTGCCCGAGCCTGACGCTGAGCGATTTACGCCCGTGGCCCGCCGGCGTGCGGGCGCAGGCGGTATCGCAGCAGGGCAAACTGATCGACGATTTTCTCTTCGTCACCACCGCGCGTTCGATACATACCTGCAATGCGCCATCGCCGGCGGCCACCTCCGCTATCCCGATCGGCGCGCACATCGTCAGCAAGGTGCAGACCCTGCTGGAAAGCCAGAGCAACCCCGGACGCACGCTGCGTGCGGCACGTAGCGTGGAGACACTACACGCCGCTTTTACCCGTTAACCCCCTTAAGACAGGAAGCGATTATGCAACTCAACGATATGACACTGTTTCGCCAGCAGGCGCTGATCGATGGTCAGTGGCGCGAAGCGCCCAACGGCGATGTGATTGCGGTGACCAACCCGGCCAACGGCGAGCAGCTCGGCAGTGTGCCGAAAATGGGCGCCGACGAAACCCGCGAAGCAATTGAAGCCGCCAATCGCGCCCTTCCCGCCTGGCGTGCCCTGACCGCCAAAGAGCGGGCGAATATTCTGCGCCGCTGGTTCGATCTTATGATGGAGAATCAGGACGATCTCGCCCGCCTGATGACCCTCGAGCAGGGAAAACCGCTGGCGGAAGCCAAAGGCGAAATCAGCTACGCCGCCTCCTTTATTGAGTGGTTCGCCGAAGAAGGTAAGCGCATTTACGGCGATACCATTCCCGGCCATCAGGCCGACAAACGCCTGCTGGTGATTAAGCAGCCCATCGGCGTTACCGCCGCCATCACCCCGTGGAACTTCCCGGCGGCGATGATCACCCGCAAAGCGGGCCCGGCGCTGGCCGCCGGCTGCACCATGGTCCTGAAACCGGCCAGCCAGACGCCGTTTTCAGCGCTGGCGCTGGCCGAACTGGCCAATCGCGCCGGGATCCCCGCCGGGGTGTTCAACGTGGTCACCGGCTCCGCCGGGGCCGTCGGCGGCGAACTGACCAGCAACCCGCTGGTGCGCAAGCTCTCCTTTACCGGCTCGACCGAGATTGGCCGCCAGCTGATGGAGCAGGGCGCGAAAGACATCAAAAAAGTCTCCCTGGAACTCGGCGGCAACGCGCCGTTTATCGTCTTTGATGATGCCGACCTTGATAAAGCCGTCGAAGGGGCGCTGGCGTCGAAGTTCCGCAACGCCGGGCAGACCTGCGTCTGCGCCAACCGACTGTACGTCCAGGACGGGGTGTATGACCGTTTCGCTGAAAAACTGCAGCAGGCGGTGGAAAAACTGCGCATCGGCGATGGCCTGCAGGATGGCGTCACCACCGGCCCGCTGATCGACGAGAAAGCCGTCGCCAAAGTTGAAGAACATATTGCCGACGCCATCGCCAAAGGCGCGAAAGTCGTCACCGGCGGCAAACCGCACGCCCTGGGCGGCAACTTCTTCCAGCCGACCATCCTGGTCAACGTTCCCGACAGCGCCAAAGTGGCGAAAGAGGAGACCTTCGGCCCGCTGGCGCCGCTGTTCCGCTTTAAGGATGAAGCCGACGTCATTGCCCAGGCCAACGATACCGAGTTCGGCCTCGCCGCCTATTTCTACGCCCGCGATCTGAGCCGCGTCTTCCGCGTCGGCGAAGCGCTGGAGTACGGCATCATCGGCATCAACACCGGCATTATCTCCACCGAAGTCGCCCCGTTCGGCGGCGTCAAGGCCTCCGGCCTTGGCCGCGAAGGGTCGAAGTACGGTATCGAAGATTACTTAGAAATCAAATATATGTGTATTGGCCTTTAACAGGAGCGATGGATGAACAGCAATAAAGCAATGATGGCGCGTCGCAGCGATGCGGTCCCGCGCGGCGTCGGCCAGATCCACCCTATCTTCGCCGAACGCGCGGAGAACTGCCGGGTGTGGGACGTCGAAGGCCGGGAATATCTCGATTTTGCCGGCGGTATCGCGGTGCTCAATACCGGCCATCTGCATCCGCAGGTTGTCGCCGCCGTCGAAGACCAGCTGAAAAAGCTATCTCATACCTGCTTCCAGGTACTGGCCTACGAGCCCTATCTGGCGCTGTGCGAAAAGATGAACCAGAAGGTGCCCGGTGATTTCGCCAAGAAAACCCTGCTGGTCACCACCGGGTCGGAAGCGGTGGAGAACGCGGTGAAAATCGCCCGCGCGGCAACCGGGCGCAGCGGCGCCATCGCCTTCACCGGCGCCTATCACGGCCGTACCCATTACACCCTGTCGCTAACCGGGAAAGTGAACCCGTACTCCGCCGGTATGGGGTTAATGCCGGGCCACGTCTATCGCGCCCTCTACCCGTGCGCGCTGCACGGCGTCAGTGATGACGAGGCGATCGCCAGCATCCATCGCATCTTCAAAAATGACGCCGCGCCGGAAGATATCGCCGCCATCATTATCGAGCCGGTGCAGGGTGAAGGCGGATTCTATGCCGCCTCCCCGGCCTTTATGCAGCGCCTGCGCGCCCTGTGCGACGAGCACGGCATTATGCTCATCGCCGATGAGGTCCAAAGCGGCGCGGGCCGTACCGGCACGCTGTTCGCCATGGAGCAGATGGGCGTCGCGGCGGATATCACCACCTTCGCCAAATCCATCGCCGGCGGTTTCCCGCTGGCGGGCGTCACCGGGCGGGCGGAGGTGATGGATGCCATCGCCCCCGGCGGACTCGGCGGCACCTACGCTGGCAACCCCATCGCCTGCGCCGCCGCCCTGGCGGTATTACAGATTTTCGAGCAGGAGAACCTGCTGGAAAAAGCCAACCAGCTTGGCGACACCCTGCGCCAGGGCCTGCTGGCGATTGCAGAAGATCATCCGGAGATCGGTGACGTTCGCGGCCTGGGGGCGATGATCGCCATTGAGCTGTTTTAAGAGGGCGACCGCAGCAAGCCTAACGCCAGACTGACGGCGGATATCGTCGCCCGCGCCCGCGACAAAGGCCTGATCCTGCTCTCCTGCGGGCCGTACTACAACGTGCTGCGCATCCTGGTGCCGCTGACCATTGAAGAGGCGCAGATCGAGCAGGGTCTCAAGATCATCGCCGACTGCTTTACCGAGGCGAAACAGGCATAGAACAGCACACATGCGGAAGCGAAGTACGTTCGTAAGGGAATGAAGACGAGACCTGCAAAACAACAATAATACGCGTGCCCCGGCGCGGGAATGTCGGGGCGCTCTCCCAGGTGACACACTTCGAGAGGGTAAATGATGGGGCAACTGTCGCAATCACAGGATTTAGGGGCGGGACTGAAGTCGCGCCACGTCACGATGTTATCTATCGCCGGGGTGATCGGCGCGAGTTTATTTGTCGGTTCCAGCGTCGCCATCGCCGAAGCGGGCCCGGCGGTGCTGCTGGCCTATCTGTTTGCCGGGCTGCTGGTGGTGATGATTATGCGTATGCTGGCCGAAATGGCCGTCGCCACGCCGGATACTGGCTCCTTTTCCACCTACGCCGACAAAGCCATCGGCCGCTGGGCGGGGTATACCATCGGCTGGCTGTACTGGTGGTTCTGGGTACTGGTTATTCCGCTGGAAGCCAATATCGCGGCGATTATTCTGCATTCGTGGGTGCCGGGCGTCCCTGTGTGGTTGTTCTCCCTGGGCATCACTCTC
>OGEB01001166.1_pt1 | contig 12001 bp, 8 predicted proteins | sample 1570541 | NCBI WGS metagenome assembly OGEB01 (sample SAMEA2581975, study PRJEB24529) | metagenome | biome: Human gut stool | place: China | collected 2011 | reverse complement strand
TCTATGATGGATCTTACCATGAAGTCGATTCATCAGAAATGGCATTCCACATTGCTGGTTCTATGGCATTCAAGGATGCTATGGCTAAGGCAGCTCCAGCACTTCTTGAGCCTATTATGAAGGTTGAAGTTACAATGCCAGAAGAATATATGGGTGATGTTATCGGTGATATCAACTCACGTAGAGGACGTATTGAAGGTATGGAAGACATCAGTGGTGGTAAGATGGTTAAGGCTTTCGTTCCACTTTCAGAGATGTTCGGATATGCTACAGATCTTCGTTCTAAGACACAGGGTCGTGGTAACTACTCTATGTTCTTCGATAAGTATGAGCAGGCTCCAAAGTCTGTTCAGGACAAGGTTATCGCTTCAAGAGCTAAATAATTAGTTTTTAAGTGATAGATGATAGTTAGAAGTGTCTGGCAGATGTCAGATACATTATAATTATCTTGATTATATAATGTACTGCGGAATACGGGTTACTGTATTTCGCAGTGGTATATATCAGGCGGATTTATATAATAAATATGTAAATTTGCCGTATAATTCAGATAAAAGTATTGGTTTACTATGCTTTTACTCAAAATATAGTTGAAATATTCTTTAAAAGATAATATAATAGATTTCAGCTATGAGAAGTCTGCTTGCAGACAATTATTCTATTTAATTAATTAGGAGGATTTTAAACAATGGCAAAGGCTAAATTTGAAAGAACAAAACCACATTGCAACATTGGTACAATTGGACACGTAGATCACGGTAAGACAACTCTTACAGCTGCTATCACAAAGACTCTTCATGAGAGACTTGGTACAGGTGAAGCTGTTGCATTTGAAAATATCGATAAGGCTCCAGAAGAAAGAGAAAGAGGTATCACAATCTCTACAGCTCACGTTGAGTACGAAACAGAGAAGAGACATTATGCACACGTTGACTGCCCAGGCCATGCTGATTATGTAAAGAACATGATTACTGGTGCTGCTCAGATGGATGCTGGTATCCTCGTTGTTGCTGCTACTGATGGTGTTATGGCTCAGACAAGAGAGCATATTCTTCTTGCTCGTCAGGTTGGTGTTCCTTACATCGTAGTATTTATGAACAAGTGTGATATGGTTGATGATCCAGAACTTCTTGAATTAGTAGATATGGAAATCAGAGAACTTCTTAACGAATATGACTTCCCAGGCGATGATACACCAATCATCCAGGGTTCAGCTCTTAAGGCTCTTGAAGATCCTAACAGCGAATGGGGTGACAAGATTCTTGAACTTATGCATACAATTGATGAGTATGTTCCAGATCCAGAAAGAGATACAGATAAGCCATTCCTTATGCCTATCGAAGATATCTTCTCTATCACAGGTCGTGGTACAGTTGCTACAGGTAGAGTAGAAAGAGGTGTTCTTAAGGTTAACGAGGAAGTTGAAATCGTTGGTATTCACGAAGACATCCGTAAGGTTGTTGTTACTGGTATCGAAATGTTCAGAAAGCTTCTTGATGAGGCAGAACCAGGTGATAACATTGGTGCACTTCTTAGAGGTGTTCAGAGAGACGAAATCGAAAGAGGACAGGTTCTCTGCAAGCCAGGTTCAATCACACCACACCACAAGTTTACAGCTCAGGTTTACGTATTAACAAAGGACGAAGGTGGACGTCATACTCCATTCTTCAACAACTACAGACCACAGTTCTACTTCAGAACAACTGATGTTACTGGTGTTTGTGAACTTCCAGCTGGTACAGAGATGTGCATGCCTGGTGATAACGTAGAAATGACAGTTGAACTTATCCATAACGTAGCTATGGAGCAGGGTCTTCGTTTCGCTATCCGTGAGGGTGGTAGAACAGTTGGTTCTGGTGCTGTTGCAACAATCATTGAATAATTGTTATTTATTATAGTAATTTTAAGGGTTTCCGAGATTTTTCGGAAGCCCTTTTTTCGTTCTGAAATAAATGAAAAAATAGCAAAATAAGTTTAATAGCGGTGACTAAACGATGTCATAAAACAAATAATCTTTAAACAAAATTGAAACAAATAATATTCTATTTTGTAAATACTATGTCTTCTTTGGCATAGATCCTAATAAGTGATGATTGCTCTATAAATTTAATTTTGTCATTTTTGATACAAGAAAGGATTGCTGTTACAGCATCAGACTCATTTATAAAATCTACAGTTTATCAATAGTAGGTCTTATTTATAATATGGTTGGTTGTTAATAGAGTATTTCAACAGGAAATCACACAGGTGCTATCGTCAATTTACGAGGAACAAGTTAGAGAAAATTTATCATAATAAATAAGTGAAAGTAAAATTATTAAATATTTTTTTAATGTTTATAAGACTATATAAATGATATGATGTGAGTGTCAAAAGTGAATTTTGTCACTCGCTGTTGTATCAGGATTGCTACATTGCTATGCAATTCACACATACGTCATAATATAACAGACAAAAAAAGAAGCAACTGTAAAACGAGTTGGTAGATAAAATACAAAATGGAATAATAGATTAAAGGGGTAAAAAGGTATGACTGCTAAAGAACTTATGAAACAATGCGAAGCTGAAGAAAAAGAATTGAAATTCAGGGAGTTTTCATCAGAAACAGCACTTGCAATTGGGATGGCACTTATAGAAGAAGCGAAAAAACGTGACAATAAAATATGTATAGATATTGCAATAGCCGGAAGAAGATTGTTTCATTATTCCAGTGATGGTAATGCTGTAAGTAATGATATTATGATTGAACGTAAGAAAAAGACGGCGATGCATACTGGACATAGTTCATTATGGGCACACTATATGCTTGAGGATTGCGGTATGAATATTAAAGAAAAATGGGCTTTAGAACCATCAGAGTATGCACAGGTAGGGGGCGCGTTTCCAATAAGACTTGAGAATTGCCAGACAGTAATAGGTACAATAACATGCTCTGGTTTTAATCATGAACAGGATCATAGTATTATTATAGATGTTTGTAGAAAACTGAAAAGAGAAAATGTTTTGTAAATTAATTGATATTATTTATTTTCAGGAGGTATGAAGCTTATATGGGTAAGTATCATTTTATAATAATAGGCTCAGGCTGGCGTTCACTTTATTATGTCAGAATAGCAAAAGCAATGCCGGATATATTACGTCTTGATGCGATGTATTGCAGGACACAGGAAAAAGCAGATAAGATGGCAGAAGAATTCAGTATACACACTACAACTTCTATAGAAGAGTGTGTAGGTTATAAACCGGATTTTGCTGTTGTAGCAGTGAATAAAACAAGTATCTGTGATGTTTCAATAGAATGGATGGATAGAGGAATAACTGTTCTATCTGAGACACCAGCAGCATTGGATATGGATTCGCTTAAAAAGTTATACAGATATCATATGTCTGATGATAAAACATATAAGAAACAGGTTGTTGCTGAACAATACAGAGAATATCCATATAACAAAGCACGGATTAAACTTGTTAATAGTGGTGTACTTGGCGATATCAGTTGTCTGAATATATCACTTGCACACGAATATCACGGTTTCAGTCTTATAAGGGCATATCTTGGTATAAAACCTGATGAAAACTACACAGTGTCAGGTAAAATATATGAATTCCCGACAACTCAGACACTTACAAGATATGACAAATTTACAGATGGAAGAACAGCCCCTAAAAAAAGATGTGTAGCAGCATTTGAGTTTGAGAGTGGAAAGGTTGCATGGTATGATTTTGACTCTGAGCAGTACCGCTCACCTATCAGAAAGAATATGATAAAGGTGCAGGGTGTCAGAGGGGAGATTATTAACGATGAGCTGTATTATCTTGATGATAAAAATGAGGGACAGTATCAAAAGATTGTGACAGATGTGAATGTAACGCACACCAAAGATACTAATCCTAACTTGTCTATCGTTCGTGAAATAGAGAAAATAATGTGTGGTGAAAATGTACTGTATGAACCAGAATCAGGGATGCGTGGTTTGTCAGAAGATGAAACTGCAATAGCAAGTCTTATGTTAGGAACAGCAAAGTACAGCAGAGGTGAGGCAGAATCACCATATAGTATGGAAGATGCATTTGCAGATGCGTATGCGGCAATATTGCTTGATGAAGCAGTAAGGACAGGGGATAAAGTTAGTAGTTGTATTGAAAAATAATAGGTAATGAAGAGGCAGTTCATATATCTCCTACAATAATAGTAGAATGCAAAATAAATATAGAAAGTTAATCATAGAATGGATTGCAAAATAAGTAAGAAAGGAACTATGAATAGTATGGAGAACAAAATATTAAAAGCAGCTCTTATAGGTGTTGGAAATATGGGAAAAAAATATGTACAGATGATAGTATCAGGTGAGGTATCCAATATAAAACTAACAGCAGTAGTTATACGAAGAGATGAACTTATGGAATGGGGAGAGACTCTTGTAAATACTGATGGTGAACATGTGAGAATATTCAGAAGTGCAGATGATATGTTTAAAGCAGAAGATATAGATACATTATTTGACGCAGTAATTATAGCAACTCCTCATAAAACGCATGCCAAGCTTGCGGTACAGGCATTTTCGCTAGGAAAGGATGTCTTGTGCGATAAGCCGGCAGCATCAGATATAGGAGAAGCACTTACTATGAATGAAGCAGCTAAAAAGAGTGGAAGAATATATGGTATGGTGTTTCATCAGAGATTATATCCTAAGTATATGAAGATTAAGAGTATGATTGATGCAGGTGAGCTGGGAGAACTAAGAAGGGTGAATCTTATTAATTCAAGATATTTAAGAACATCATATTATCATCATTCTGGCGCATGGAGAAGTAGTTTTACAGGTGAAGGCGGCGGCGCACTTATTAACCAGGGACAGCATATTCTTGATATGTTCCAGTATCTTTTTGGTATGCCGCAGAGAATGTTTGCGCTTATACCATTTGGCAAATATAATGATTTTGCAGTAGATGATGAAGATACTATTATTATGGATTATGATAATGGCATGACGGCTTCATTTGTACTGACAACAGGAGAAGCGTGTCATGAAGAAAGACTGGAAATAATAGGAACAAAAGCAAAGCTGCTGCTTGAAGATAATACACTTACTATAACAAGACATCAGGATGTAGAAGAGTATATAGAAACGGAGATGGTTAATTCAAGGGAAAATATGCAATATGTGAAAGAAACAATTGAGTTTCCAAAGGCACCAGAGCCATATACAGAGCTGCTTAAAAGATTTGCCAGAGCTTCCTTAGAACATGATGATACATATCTTGTGTCGAAAGGTGAGGAAGGAATCAATTCCCTGATGTTGTGTGCAGGAGCTTATTATTCAGCATGTAATGGTATTCAGGTTAAGCTTCCGGTTGACGCGGAGGATTATAGCAGACTTATGGAAGAACTGATTATGAAGGAAAAGAGCATAAAGAATAATATATAAAAAATAATACAAGAAAAATAATATAATAAAATATAGTATAAAATGCTGCCACATAAAATGGCAGCATTTTAATTGGTAATTAATATTCAGAACCGCACCATCTTCCAGAAGCTCCACAAGGAAGCACAAGTCCGTTAGCGGATACAGGAAGTCCGACTTCATTAGAACTACAGTAGCCGTCAAAATCTTTAAGTTCTGTGCTTAACATATAAGTAAGAACTGCTGGCTGAAGTCCTGTTGTGTAGGAGTTGATAAGGAAGAATAATGGCTTGTCAGAAAGAAGCTTTGCACACAGCTTAACAAGTGGGTGTATAGCTTCTTCTATTTTCCATATCTCGCCCTTAGGACCTCTGCCATATGATGGAGGGTCCATAATAATAGCATCGTAGTGATTGCCACGTCTTATCTCTCTTTCAACGAATTTAACGCAGTCATCGACTATCCAGCGGATAGGCTTGTCAATAAGTCCTGATGATGTGGCATTTTCTTTAGCCCACGCAATTATTCCCTTAGAGGCATCAACGTGTGTAACGTGAGCACCAGCGGCTGCACAGGCAAGAGTAGCACCACCAGTGTAGGCAAACAAGTTAAGAACCTTTATCTGTCTGTCAGGTTCATTATCTTTAGCTTTCTTTATAATTTCAGAGAACCAGTCCCAGTTGGCTGCCTGCTCAGGGAATATTCCTGTGTGCTTAAAGCTGAATGGCTTTAAGTTAAATGTAAGAGGAACATCAACAGAAGGACTTTCGTATTTTATTGTCCAGCTTTGTGGCAGGTCGAAGAATTCCCATTCGCCGCCTCCCTTAGAGCTTCTGTGATAATGTCCATTCATATGTTTCCATCTGTTGTCGTTCTTAGGTGTGTCCCATATAACCTGTGGGTCTGGGCGGACAAGAATGTAATTGTCCCAGCGTTCAAGCTTTTCTCCACAGGATGTATCTATAACTTCATAATCTTTCCAATTATCTGCAACAAACATATTGTAATTAAGTCCTTTCTTGTTTAAGCATATATATTAAGTATATAACAGATTGTATGGTTGGGGCAATCAAAAAGTATAGCGATTAGGATATAATTAACGTATGGTAGTGTATAATAATCATTTAATACAGTGATTAGGATATAATTAATGTGCGGCGGTATGTAATATGTGAAATGTATAGTTGTGCATATATTGCGTAACTTGAAAAATATACCATTTTACTGTAACATATAACAGACAAAAAATATAAAGTGTTATATGGTATTAGTATTAAAAGTAACTATTGATAATTGCATCATATATAAGGAAAGGAAAATGCACATTTGAAAAATATATCTTTTAAAACAGCAAAGAATGATATTATAGCAGGAATTATTGTGGCGTTAGTGTCAATACCAATATCTATGGGGTATGCCCAGATAGCAGGGCTTCCAGCGGCATATGGACTGTATGGTTCGCTTATACCAGTGCTTATATATGCTTTTACAACAACATCACCACAGTTCGTATTTGGTGTAGATGCAACGCCGGCGGTGCTTGTAGGCGGTACGTTATCGGCACTTGGCGTTACTTCAGGCTCTGAGGAAGCGATGAAGCTTGTGCCGGTCATTACATTTGTTGTTGCAATATGGCTTTTGATATTCAGTCTTATTAAAGCAGGACGAATAGTTAATTACATATCAACGCCGGTTATGGGAGGTTTTATAAGTGGAATTGGTATTACAATAATACTTATGCAGGTTCCAAAGCTGTTTGGTGGTTCTGCAGGTACAGGAGAACTTATTGAACTGGGTATCCACATATGGGGACAACTTCAATATTTTAATGTGTTATCGGCAGTTCTTGGATTTGGAACAGTTGTAATTATACTTGTTGCAAAGAAATATATTCCGAAGTTTCCAATGTCAGTTGTGCTTATGGTGCTTGGTGCAATGGCAACAGCATTTTTACACATTGACAGATTAGGGGTTAAGCTTCTGCCTCACGTTGATTCGGGATTTCCGAAGCTTATGGTACCCGATTTTACATTATTAAAGACAGATACATCAGATATAATTATACTTGGACTTACCTGTGCGCTTGTTATTATGGCACAGACACTGCTTGCCACTAATAACTATGCTAACAGATATGGATATAAGGTTGATAATAACAGAGAGGTGCTTGCTTATTCTTTAGCCAATATAGCTTCTTCGGTATCAGGAAGCTGCCCTCTTAACGGAAGTGTATCAAGAACAGGTATAGCTGACCAGTTTGGCTGTAAATCACAGCTTATGTCAGTTACAGCTTCAATTACAATGCTTGTTGTCGTGCTTTTTGCGACACCTGTGCTTGAATATCTTCCTGTGCCTATTCTTACAGGAATTGTCGTTGCTGCACTTATCGGAATAGTTGAATATAAGCTTGCTGATAAACTTAGAAAAGTCAACAGGGCGGAGTTCTTTATATTTCTTGCGGCTATGTTTGGCGTATTATTATTTGGAACTATATATGGCGTTATTATAGGTGTTATTCTTTCATTTATAGCGGTAATAATAAGGGCAGTTGTTCCTCCAAGATCATTTCTTGGCTGTATACCAGGACACGAGGGCTTCTATAATCTTAACCGTAACAAGAACGCTTTGCAGATAGAACACACGTTATTATATAGATTTAGTGGTAATCTTTTCTTTGCAAATGTGTCTACATTTTTGCAGGATATAGAAAATGCCATAAATGATGATACAAAGATTATAATAGTTGATGCGAGCGGTATCGGAAGCATAGATATAACAGCAGCAGACAGGCTTGTATCATTTAATAAAATATTAAAGGGAAAGGGAATACATTTTTATATAACTGAGCACGTTGACCATGTAAATGACCAGTTAAGGCAGTTGGGTGCTGGCTGTCTTGTTGAGGAAGGTGTCACAAGAAGAACAATATCGCTTGCTTTAAGAGATGCCGGTGTTGACAGGCCTTATCCGCTTGTTGGCAGTCCTGAGCAGGTTGCTGTACACGAGGATTTTATTGAGGATAACGAAAGGCTTGCAGAGATAGAGTGGGCATTTGGCAAGGACGCCGCAGAATGGCTTGATAAATATGCTGTACAGGTTACAGATGACATTACAAGTAGTATTGATGGGGGGTCATCTGAGCTTGCAGAAAATGTTCTTGATAAGGCGGAAAGCAAGAATGCCTGGGGTAGAATTGGCTTATTTGATGAAGATGAACTTCTTGAGAGAGTTGAAATGCACTTATCTGAGCTTGCACAGAACAGCAATGCAGAAGAGTTAGAGGAGCATATTGAACAGAGAAGATTAAGGCTTGAGGCTAAGATTGCGAAGTTAAATCCGGATGCGTTAAAGCATTTAAGGGAACATAGAAAAGAAGTGTTACAGAGATTTAAAGAGAACAATCCAGAAGCGTATGCTCATATGATACAGCATAGAAAGGAACATATAAGCAGGCTGGAGAAAGAAAAGCCGGAGCTTGCTGCTAAGATGAAGGAATTCTATAAGCTTGATGATTAAACTGTCATATATCATTATATATAAGGGAAGGTTTTTATTGTGAATATATTAAATGTTGAAAAAGTGAGCAAAGCATTTGGTGAGAAAGTGCTTCTTGACAATGTCACACTTGGGATTAATAAGGGTGACAAGATCGGAATTATAGGAGTTAATGGAACTGGAAAGTCTACACTGCTTAAAATAATTGCCGGCATTGAAGAACCTGATGAGGGTAATATTATAAAAGGAAGAAAAGTTACTGTTACATATCTTGCACAGTCACCAGATTATATTAAAGATGAAAAGGTAATTTCATATGTGCTTCGTGGCAAAGATTCATCGAATGAGCCAAAGGCGAAGGAAATACTTAATAAGCTGGGCATAGATGTATATGATGCTCCTATGGACAAGCTATCTGGTGGACAGAAAAAGAGGGTTGCATTGGCGAAAGTGTTAGTTGAACCTACAGAGGTACTTATACTTGATGAGCCGACTAATCATCTGGATAATGATATGGTTGTGTGGCTTGAGCGGTATATCAAGGCATTTAAGGGTGAACTTCTTATGGTAACGCACGACAGGTATTTCCTTGACAATGTAACTAACAAGATAGTTGAGATAGACCACGCAGATCTTTACAGTTATGACTCTAATTATTCAGGATTCCTTGAATTAAAGACTGAAAGAGAACAGATGGAAAGAGCTACAGAGGCTAAAAGACAGAACACATTAAGAAGAGAACTTGAGTGGATAAGGAGAGGCTGTCAGGCACGTTCAACCAAACAGCAGGCAAGAATAGATCGTTTTGAAGATATGAAAGCAGCTTCAAGACAGGCAAGAGCTAAGTTTGACAAAAGCCTTATGGATATGAGCTCTGTAAGCAGACGTCTTGGAAGAAAGACAATAGAACTTAACAATATAACTAAAGCTTATAATGGACACACATACATTAATGATTTTACATACATTTTCTTAAGGGATGACCGAATAGGCATAATTGGAAGCAATGGCTGTGGCAAGTCTACACTTATGAAGATAATAACAGGACAGATACAGCCTGACAGTGGAAGTGTTGAGATAGGCGATACAGTTCATATAGGCTATTTTATGCAGGAGAATGAGCCTCTTGATGAGAATCAGACAGTGCTTGAGTTCGTAAGAAGCATAGGCGAGTATGTGCAGACGGTTGATGGAAAAGCAACAGCAAGCCAGATGTGTGAGAAGTTCCTGTTCCCGCCTAAGCAGCAGTGGACACCAATAAGAAAGCTGTCTGGAGGAGAAAAGAGAAGACTGTATCTTTTGAGTGTGCTTATGAGCGCACCTAATGTACTCATACTTGATGAGCCAACCAATGACCTGGATATTGAAACGCTTGAAGTATTAGAGGATTATCTTGATGGGTTTGCAGGGATTGTAATTACTGTTTCTCACGATAGATATTTTCTTGACAGGACGGTTGATAGAATATTTGCATTTGAGGCTGGAGGCCACCTTACACAGTATGAAGGAGGTTATTCAGACTATAAAGAAAAATGTGTTTCTTCTATATATAATGCGTCAGAAAATGGAGTTTCAAAAAGTAATTTATCATTAGGCAGTAATAGTATAGTGGCAGGTGTAGATGTAACAGCAGGAGGCACGGCAGCAGGAAGAGTATCAGGTGGCGATACGGATAGTGTGCAGAAGGCTGTATCTGGCAGTAAGACACTTACAAGCAAGGAATATAATAAGTCAAGAAGCGAACGTCTTAAGTTTACTTATAAGGAACAGAAAGAGTACGAAACTATTGATGATGATATAGCGGCATTGGAAAATGATATAGAAAGAATAGATGCAGAGATGTCTAAGTGTGCAACTGATTACGGAAAGCTTAATGACTTATCAAAGGAGAAGGCTGAAAAAGAAAAACAGCTTGACGAAAAGATGGACAGATGGGTATATCTTAATGACCTTGCGGAAAGAATTGCAAACCAGTAAAAGGTGTGTGTAAATAAAGCAGAAATGTTTATAAATATTCATTAAATAAAGCATATTGTGGATAAATAACAACTAGAATGGATAATAATTAAACCAGAGAAATATTATATGATTGTACTTAAAAAAATACAATAAAATAATATTTTTCTGGTTGATTTTATAGTAGGGGTAGTGTATATTAATACTTGCTGTGACATTGATAGCGTAGAAGCGTGAGGTTGCTATCCGTAAGGGTAGGTTTTCCGTGGAGCGAATGTCAAGGCCGGCAAGTCCGGCGAAGAATCTGGCGACAAGTCACTGTACCTAATATCATCTGCAAGATGCAGAAATGACACGTTGGTTAATCGGGATATACCAATAGCGGTTTCTCGATACGCGTGGGAGTGTGTACAGTCACCGCTTGTCGTGCTTAAACAATAAAGTGCGAAGGAGGCGACTTTTTTTATGGCAAATCAGGTAATAAGAATTACACTGAAAGCTTATGATCATCAGTTAATCGATCAGTCAGCTAAGAAAATCATCGAAACTGCTAAGAAGACAGGAGCAAATGTGAGTGGTCCAGTACCTCTTCCAACAAAGAAGGAAGTAGTTACAATACTTAGAGCTGTTCACAAGTATAAGGATTCAAGAGAACAGTTTGAACAGAGAACTCATAAGAGACTCATCGATGTATTATCACCATCTCAGAAGACTGTAGATGCATTATCTAAATTAGAAATGCCAGCTGGTGTATTCATCAACCTTAAGGTAATGAACTAATCATTACACAATTTTTCATTATTATTTAAGAGCAATAATCCTAAGGGTTTAATATAGAAGTAACGATACACGAAAGTGTAGCACAGTGGTGCAGGTTCCACTTATATTAGCTGTTCTAGGATGACAGGATGCGCTGTGCAAGCGTTATATATCGGGCGTTGAAACCGAAAGAAAACCGCAGGTTTTTCTTTCAGATGAATATGCTCGAGCGAGCATATTCATCTTGTCCGCTGTAGATTAAACAGGAGGAATATCAATGAAGAAGGCAATTTTAGCTACAAAAGTCGGAATGACTCAAATCTTCAATGAAGACGGTGTTTTAACACCTGTAACTGTTCTTCAGGCTGGTCCTTGTGTTGTAA
>OGEB01001165.1_pt1 | contig 12005 bp, 9 predicted proteins | sample 1570541 | NCBI WGS metagenome assembly OGEB01 (sample SAMEA2581975, study PRJEB24529) | metagenome | biome: Human gut stool | place: China | collected 2011 | reverse complement strand
ATAATACTCATAAATATAAAAAAGATGTTTTAAGATTAGCTACATTTATAGGACAACTAATGCTTAGAAATGGAGCTGAAACTTATAGGGTAGATGATACTATAAAAAGAATTTGTAGTTCACGAGGATTTACGCATATAAATATATTTATGGCACCTAATACAATTATAGTATCTGATGATAGATTTGATGGATATACATTTATGAAAGTAATAGAAGGTAGATCTATAAATTTAAATAAAATAGATTTGTTAAATGATTTTTCTAGAAAATTTGTTAGCCAAACGGATATGTCAATAGAAGATGCAATAGAAGAGTTAGAAAACTTAGAAGAAAAATCACCTCATACGCAAAACGCTATAAATATATGGACAGCAATTGGTTCATCTAGTTTTGCTGTATTAGTCGGAGGAGATAATGCATTAACATTTATGTTAACTCTTATAACATCAGTGATGGCTATGACTACATATAACGAAGTTAAAAAAATAAGTAACATACCTGTTTTTGCTACATTAGTATCATCCATAATTATAGGACTTTGTGGTGTAGGTCTTGTAGAAATTAAAATATTAGATACACCTAAGATGTTGATAGTAGGGTCAATAATGCCTCTTTTACCAGGAGTACCATTTATAAAGGCTATAAGAGATTTAGTATCAGGTGAACTTATGTCAGGAGTAGGACGAGCAATTGATGCAGGAATTATAGCCACAGCTATTGCAGTAGGTGTTGGTATAGCAATGAATATATATGTTAGATTTGGAGGCGTATTATAATGATTTGGATGCCGATGTATATACATGTGATATTTTCATATTTAGCAGCAGTTGGATTTGCAGTATTTCTAAATTCCCCAAAGAAGACACTTTATGTAGCTGGTTCTATAGGCATGATATCATGGGTTATATATGTACTTTTAATGAGAATTAATATAGATATGATGACTTCAAATTTTATAGCAGCATCTATTGCAGCATTATTAAGTGAAATATTAGCAAGGAAGATGAAAAAGCCTACTATATTATTTATAGTTCCTGGAATAATAACATTAATACCAGGTCTTGGATTATATAATGTTGTAGAGGAGGATTTTCAATTAGCTTTTACTACCGGTGCTAATGTTCTTTTAGCAAGTGGAGCGATAGCTCTTGGAGTTATTGTTATTTCATCTTTATTTAGGACATATTATAGAAATTTAAGAGAGAAGCTACATATTAATAGAACTTCATAAAATTAAAAAAGATATTGGCGAAAATGCTAATATCTTTTTTATTAGAAGAAATAATACATCCATTAGATTAAGATGACATTTATTAAATTTATATATAATAACATCAAAAGATTAATTATAAGTTTATATATGTTATTATATTTATCATGGTGAAAATTACTTAACAATAAAAATCATATATTTTCTCATTTTGAGAAGTTGTATTTTTTACTTTATTATAAAACTTTTTCTAACTACAAGCTCACAATTAAGATAAATTGTCTTTTGAAGTTTTCTATCTTCAATTATTCTTTCAGAAAGTAAATTAATAGCTGTTTTACATAACTCATTAATATCTATATTGAAGGTGCTTAAAGGCGGTGAAACATATTTAGAAACATCAATATTATTTATACTAATAACACTCACCCTTGAAGGAACTGGTATATTATATTCATTGAGAGCTTGTAAAACTCCGATAGCTATTGGATCAGATGCAACAAAGAATGCTGTAGGTAACTTATCCTTTAAGTTTTCTATAGCTTTTTTTGCAGATTTATATCCACTGTCTACAGAAAAATTTGGTTCAATAAAAATATTATCTTCGTTGAAATATCCAATTTTTTGCATATAATATCTAAATGCTACTTCTCTGATATCTTTTTCTTCTAAGTCTGTATTAGGATTATGGAATGTACCGCCTATAAATCCAATATTGCTATGACCATTTTTTATAAAATAATCTATAGCCTTTTTAGTTATTAATGGTGTATTAGGTTGTACAGAATCGTAATAATCAGGAGCAGGATTAGAATCAATAAAAACACCATTTTTAGTAATTTTTAATAGTTTAGAAATTTCCTTTTCAGAAAAACTGCCAATAGCAATAAACCCATTTATATCTTTAGGGATTTTACTAATACCACTTTCTTTCTTGATTGTGACAAGCTCCATGTTATTCTCATTTGCATACTTCTCGATTTTTAAACGCATATCTTTAAAATATATATCTTCTAATTCTTCTATTTCAGTAATCCAAAATAGTAGAGCAATTTTTTCTATAATCGTCTTTATATATTTTCTCTCATATCCTAATGAAAGGGCTGTGTTTAAAATTTTTTGTTTAGTTTCAGGTGAAACAGATAATGAGGGATCATTACTTAATAATCTAGAAACTGTAGATGGAGAAAAGCCAGCTTGTTGAGCTATTTCTTTTATAGTAATCATTTAAACCTCCAAATAATTTTTTACTTAATAATTTTATTATAAAACAATTTTTATATACTAGTAAAGAATTTCTAGTAAATAAATTTAGTAATTATGTTTACTAATTTAGTAAATAAAATTACTAAATTTATTTACAAACGAAATATACTTAGTATATAATTAAATTAAAGAAACGTTTTCTAAAAAGTAAAGGGGGAAGTGGTGTTTATGATTAAAAGATTTTACGCTCTAGTAGTTTGTGGAGCATTAGTAGTAAGTATGGTAGGTTGTGGACCATCAAGTGATACTAGTGATTCATCTTCTAATAAGAATAAAGGCAATGGAGAATATGACTTATTAGTTTGGGAAGATCAAGATAAATCGAAAGGTATTGAAGAAGCAGTAAAGAAATTTGAAGAAGAAAAGGGTGTAAAGATAAAGGTAGTTGAAAAAACTTATGCAAATCAAATAGAGGATTTACGATTAGATGGACCAGCGGGTACAGGTGCTGATGTAATAACTATTCCAGGAGATCAAGTTGGTACAGCAGTAACTTCAGGATTACTTAAAGAATTAGATATAGATGATAGTACAAAGGAAATTTATACTGATTCAGCTATGGAATCTCAAATAATAGATGGAAAAGTGTATGGTTTACCAAAAGCTGTTGAAACACAAATACTATATTATAATAAAGACTTAATAAAGGATGAAGAATTACCACAAACGACTGATGAGTGGTTAGAGTATTCTAAGAAAGTAACTAAAGATGGAAATTATGGACTATTAGCATTATGGGATCAAATATATTACGCTCAAGGGGTTATGAGTGGATATGGTGGATATATATTTGGAAAAAATAGTGAGGGAAGTTTTAATGCAGGTGATATAGGTTTAAATAATGATGGGGCAGTAGAAGCAGCTCAATACATAGAACAATTCTACAAGAGTGGAGTATTCCCGAAAGGTATTATAGGTGAACAAGGTATAAGTACATTAGATTCTTTATTTACAGAAGGGAAGGCAGCAGCAGTAATATCTGGACCTTGGAATATAGATCCATATAAATCAGCTGGAATCAATTATGGGGTTAAGGAGTTACCAATGCTTCCAAATGGTGAACATATGGGATCTTTAATAGGGGTTAAAAGTTACAACGTAAGTTCATATAGTAAGAACCCTGAACTAGCAGAAGAATTAGTTGAGTTTTTAGCTAATGAAGAAAATTCGAAAGCTAGATATGAAGTTACTCAAGAAGTTCCTGCCGTAAAAGCGTTAGCAGAAGATGAATCAATAATGGCAAGTGAAAGTGCAAAAGCTGTTGCTACACAATCTCAATATGCAGAATTAACACCTGGGATAACAGAAATGAATTCTGTATGGGAGCCAATTGATTCAGCTTTACAAACAATAGCAACTGGAAAATCAGCTCCAAAATCAGCTTTAGATACTGCAGTAACGACTATAAAAAATACAATAGCTGCGATAAAAAAATAAAATAAACATATAGAATTTTAATATAGAGGGAGGGGAAATGCATGGCACAAATGTCAACTAAACAGAGAACTACAAAGCATAGTAAAAATGCTGCATTACTATCTATAATACCTGGGCTTGGTCAAATATATAATAAGCAGGTTATTAAAGGAATAATGTTTTTAGTTTTCTTTTTAGCTTTTGGCTTTGTATTTAAGGATTTATTTAATATGGGTTATTGGGGAATATTTACCTTAGGGGTAGAGGTTCCAAGGGATAACTCAATATTCCTTTTAGCTGAAGGTTTAATAGCTATAATAGTAACAGGATTTGGAATATTATTTTATGGATTGAACATAAAAGATGCATACTCTAATGGTAAAAGAAGAGATGAAGGATTTAATGTATATTCAGTAAGAGAACAATATCAAATACTTATGGCAGAAGGGTATCCTTACTTTATAACTAGTCCAGCATTTGTATTATTAGTTTTTTCCGTAATATTTCCTATATTATTTAGTTTTGCATTAGTATTTACAAATTATGATCTATATCATTCTCCACCAGCTAGCTTAGTTGATTGGGTAGGTTTAGATACACTAAAACAAATATTTACAGTAGATATATGGAGATCAACTTTCTTTGATGTTCTAGGATGGACCATCGTGTGGACATTAGTAGCTTCAACACTTCAAATATCTATAGGTATTTTCTTAGCTGTTGTAGTACATCAAAAAGGATTACGTTTTAAAAAGTTTTTTAGAACTATCCTAGTATTACCATGGGCAGTACCTGGATTTGTAACGATATTAATATTTACAGGTTTATTTAATGATACATTTGGTGCTATAAATAACTCTATTTTACCTATGTTTGGATTGGATCCTATACCATGGCTTACAAGTGCTCCATGGACTAGAATAGCATTACTTTTAATTCAAAGTTGGTTAGGTTTCCCATATATATTTATAGTTACAACAGGTGTATTACAGTCAATACCAGAAGATTTATATGAAGCTGCGACTATAGATGGAGCTACTTCTATTCAAAAGTTTAAGAATATAACATTACCATTAATCTTATATTCTATAGCTCCAATTATTATAACTCAATATACATTTAACTTTAATAACTTTAATATTATATATCTATTTAATGCTGGTGGCCCTGCAGTTCCAAGCTCCACAGCGGGAGGTACAGATATTTTAGTATCTTGGATATATAAATTAACAATGCAATCAGGACAATATGCGTTAGCAGCTGCATTAACTTTACTTCTATCTGTTTTTGTTATAGGAATTGCTATATGGCAATTTAAAAGAACAAAATCATTTAAGGAGGTAGTGTAATATGATGTTAAGCAAAGAAAAGTTAAGTAACAGGGGTAGAGGTAAAAGAGCCTTAGCATATATATTATTAATTGCAGTGTGCGTAATAATTATTTATCCGCTTTTATGGACAATAGGAGCAAGCTTTAATCCTGGGAATAGTTTAGTAAGTACTAGCATAATACCTAAAAATCCTACAAATGAACATTATGTTAAGCTATTTGCAGGAGAAGGCAATTTATTTTATAAACAATGGTATTTGAACTCTTTAAAAATAAGTGTATTTACAATGTTACTTTCTTTAATATCTGTTTCTTTTACAGCTTATGCCTTTTCTAGATTTAGATTTAAAGGAAGAAAAAATGGACTTACATTATTTATGCTTTTACAAATGATACCACAGTTTTCAGCCCTTACAGCAATATTTGTATTAGGTCAAATGTTAGGATTAATTAATAGTCACTGGTTATTAATTTTAATCTATGTAGGTGGACAAATACCAATGAATTCTTATCTATTAAAAGGATATATGGATACAATACCAATGGATTTAGACGAGAGTGCTAGAATCGATGGGGCTAGCAGAACTAGGATATTCTGGCAAATAATAATACCTTTATCAAGACCTATGTTAGCGGTAGTAGCAATGAATGGATTTACAGGACCGCTTGGAGATTTTGCTCTTTCATCAGTTATACTGAGAAATCCAGAATCATATACCTTGCCAATAGGATTATATAAATTAGTTAGTGATAAAATGGGAGCAAGCTATACGACTTTCGCAGCAGGAGCCATATTAATAAGTATACCTATAGTGATAATATTCTTATCACTACAAAAACATTTTGTGTCTAGCTTAACAGCAGGTGGAACTAAAGGTTAAATGGGGGAGCAAATATGAAAAATATATACAGTAATGAAAAGAGATTACTTCATGGTGGGGACTATAATCCAGATCAATGGTTAGATTACCCAGATACATTAAAAGATGATCTAAGGCTTATGAAGTTAGCAAATGTAAATACTATGACTGTTGGAATATTTGCATGGAGTGCATTAGAGCCAACCGAAGGAAATTATAACTTTGAATGGCTAGATAAAATAATAGATGATGTTTATAATCAAGGTGGCAGGGTAATACTTGCCACTCCAAGTGGAGCGAGACCTGCTTGGCTGTCTGAAAAGTATCCTGAAGTACTTAGAACAAATGATAGAAGAGAAAAAATGCTTCATGGGGGAAGACATAATCACTGTTTCTCATCACCAATATATAGAGAAAAAACTCAAAAAATGAATTATAAATTAGCAGAAAGATATGGAAATCACCCTGCATTAATAATGTGGCATGTATCAAATGAATATAGTGGAGATTGTCATTGTGAACTATGCCAAGAAAATTTTAGAGATTGGTTAAAAAATAAATATAAAACTATAGAAAATGTAAATAAAGCTTGGTGGGGTCCATTTTGGAGTCATACATATACTGATTGGTCGCAAATTGAATCTCCATCATCTATAGGGGAAAATGCTGTTCATGGTTTAAATTTAGATTGGAAGAGATTTGTAACTGATCAAACTATAGATTTTTATGAAAATGAAGCTAAGCCTTTGAGAGAACTTACTCCTAATGTGCCAATAACAACAAACTTCATGGCAGATACAGATGATTTAATACCATTCCAGAGTTTAAATTATGATAAGTTTTCAAAACATGTAGATATATTAAGTTGGGATTGTTACCCAGCATGGCATAATGATTGGGAAACTACAAAAGATTTAGCTACTAAAGTTGGTTTTATAAATGATTTATATCGTAGTTTAAAACAGCAACCATTTTTAATTATGGAATGTACTCCAAGTGGCGTAAACTGGCACAATGTTAATAAAGCGAAAAGACCTGGAATGCATACACTTGCATCTATGCAATTGTTAGCTCATGGTTCTGATAGCGTACTATATTTTCAATGGAGAAAATCTAGAGGATCTTCTGAAAAATTCCATGGAGCAGTAATAGACCATGATAATTCAGAAGAAAACAGAGTATTTAAAGAAGTATCTCAAGTAGGAGAGATATTAGACAAAATAAAAGAAATCAAAGGAAGTATGAAACAATCTAAAGTTGCAATCATATATGATTGGGAGAATGATTGGGCGCTTAAAGATGCTCAAGGTTTTGGGAAGGAGTCTAGAAGATACCCTCAAACCTTACAATCACACTATAAATATTTCTGGGATAAAAATATATCTGTAGATGTAGTTACTCCACAACAAGATTTATCTAAGTATAGCTTGGTAGTAGCGCCTATGATGTATATGATGACGGAAGAAACTATGGATAGGTTTAGAGATTACGTTAAAAATGGAGGAGTACTGGTAGGATCTTACTTAAGCGGATTAGTAAATGAAACTGATTTAACTTACCTAGGTGGATGGCCAAAAACATTACAAGAAACATATGGAATTGATGCGAAGGAAATAGATACACTTTATCCAAAAGATAAAAATAGCATAAAGTTTGGCAATGAAAGTTTTGAAGTAGTTGATTACTGTACTATAATAGAAGCAAAAGAAGCTGAAGTATTAGCTAAATATGAAGAAGATTTCTATAAAAATACTCCAGCTATTACTAAAAATAACCTTGAGAAAGGAAAGGCTTACTTTATAGGTGCTAGAACGAATCAAGAGTTTTTATCTAAATTTTATGATGAAATAGTAAAAGACTTACATATTAATGAAGTAGAAGATTTTATTTCTGAAGGTGGAATATCCATTCAAATTAGAGAAAATAAAGATGCAAAATACTACTTTGTAATGAATTTTACAGAAGAAGAAAAAAATATAGGAATAAAAGGTTCATATCTAAACTTAATTTCTGGGAAAATGATGGAGAGATTAAATTTAATGAAGCCTTATGATGTATATGTATTAAAAAAGAATAAGTAAACAATATAAAAAGTCTTCATCTAAAATATTTAGTTAGAAGACTTTTTATGGATTTAGAAGACAATCAACTTAGAGCAATAAATTCTATATAAGAGAATAATTATTTTATAAGGGGTATAGATAAATGAATATGAAAAGTAAAGTAAGATTACTTATGTGTGGTTTGATAACTTCACTATGTACTACTCAAGTAAAATTTATTGAATCTAATGCTATTTCAGTTGATCAGCATATGGAGGTGCAATCTAGTATTAACGTAGAAAAAGTTGAAGGAATCTCTAATGATACTATAAAAGGTGTAGATATATCAAGTATAGTTTCACTAGAGGACAGTGGAGTAAAATTTTATGATTTTAATAATAAAGAACAAGATATTTTTAAGACTTTATCTCAATCAGGTGTAAATTACGTTAGAGTAAGAGTATGGAATGATCCATATGACAAATATGGAAATGGATATGGTGGAGGAAATAATGATTTAGACAAAGCCATTGAAATAGGGAAGCGTGCAACAGAAAATAATATGAAAGTTCTTATAGATTTTCATTATTCAGATTTTTGGGCAGATCCTGCAAAACAAAAAGCACCAAAGGCGTGGCAAAATTATGCTATAGATGAAAAAGAAAAAGCTTTATATGATTATACAAAAGAAAGTTTAGAAAAACTTATAGCTGAAGGTGTAGATGTAGGTATGGTTCAAATAGGTAATGAGACAAATGGTAAATTTGTTGGAGAGTCTAATTGGATTAATATGTCTAAATTATTTAACGCAGGAAGTAAAGCAGTACGTGAAATAGACCAAAATATTTTAGTTGCATTGCATTTTACAAATCCGGAAAAAATAGGAAATTATGAAAATATATCATATCAACTTTCTGAAAATAATGTAGATTATGATGTCTTTGCTAGCTCATATTATCCATTTTGGCATGGGACTTTAGATAACCTAACTACTCAATTAAAGAAAATAGCTAATAACTATGGAAAAAAAGTTATGGTAGCAGAAACTTCATATGTTTATACAAATGAAGATGGTGATGGACATGGAAATACTTCACCTGCAAATGGGCAAACTCTAGATTATCCGATATCAGTACAAGGTCAAGCTACATCAATAAGGAATGTATTTCAAGCAGTAGCTAATGTTGGGGAAGCTGGTCTAGGTGTATTTTATTGGGAACCTGCTTGGTTACCTGTAGGAACATCTGATAATTTAGAAAATAATAAAGTAATTTGGGAAAAGTATGGTTCGGGTTGGGCATCTAGTTTTGCCAGTGAATATGACTCAGAAGATGCAGGTAAATGGTATGGTGGCAGTGCTGTAGATAATCAAGGATTATTTGATTTTAATGGAAAGCCACTAGAATCATTAAATATTTTTAAATATATAATAACAGGAGCTACTGCACCTAAAGCAGTTGAATCGATAGAGAATGTGGAAGTTACAGTTAATTCATATAAAGAAATAAAGTTACCAAAAACAGTTACAGTAAAATATAATGATGGTGATGAAGTAGAAGTTGAAGTTAAATGGGCACAAAATGAATTAAATGCTATAAAGAAAAAAGGTATAGGTATTTATGAAGTGAATGGCATAACTTCGAGTAAGGTAAAGGCACTTAAAAAACTTTCAACTAAAGCTATAATAAATATAGTAAGTAAAAATTATGTAATAAATCCGAGTTTTGAAGATGAGGACAATAGTAACTGGGGAATCAATTATTTTAGTGATAATAATGGATATGTAAATATTAAGTGGGAGGATCCTAAGAGTGGGGTAAAAGCTGCTCATTTTTGGTCGGAAAAAGAAATGGATTTTGAAATATATCAAAATGTAAATGAATTAGAAAGAGGAATATATCAATTATCAGCTAGTATCCAAGGTGGAGATGCTGGTGATTCGAGTATTATGAAGTTGATTGCAGAAACTAAGAATGGATATTACGAGAAAGAATTTATGGTACAGGGATGGGCAAACTGGCAAACACCAGTGATTAGTAATATTCCTATAAATGATGGAATTATAAAAATAAGTGTACAAATAAAAGCTCCAGGTGGTGTATGGGGAACAATTGATGATTTTGAATTAGTTAGAACCGATATATAGATAAAGTAAGTTGTTACCTAATAATCACATGTCAAAAATATAAAATTTTTTAAGTAATTTAGACCTTTTAGATAAGCTATAAGCATAACCATAGCTATTAAAAAGTGAATATATAAGTTTATAACCTTTAAAATTTGACATAAAATAGCTATAATTATATAATTACTTTGAAATTAAACTAGTTGTACAAGAGGAGAAAATAATATGGCAAATTTAGATTTCATATACAACCGTAAAAGTGTAAGGCAATTTAAAGATACACCAATACCAAAAGAAGATATAATTGAATTGTTAAAAGCGGGAACTTATGCACCATCTCCAAAGCATCAGCAAAACTGGCACTTTGTAGTGTTACAAAATAGAGATATAATAAATAAAATGGCTGATATAGTAACTAAAAGTCATGAAAATATAGGCCAACTTGCAAAGAATGAAAAAGACTTTAAAAGACATATGAGCGTAATAAACTACTATACATGTTTTAAACATGCTCCTGTAGTAATAATAGTGTATTCATGCGAGTACAAGATGATAGAATATAAAATATTAAAAGAAAATAATGCTCCACAAGAGGTTCTAGATGTATTAGTATCTCCTCAATCTGCAGCACAAGGAATAGGAGCTGCGGTAGAAAATATTTTATTAGCTGCAACTGAAATGGGATATGGAACTTGTTATATGACAGGGCCAACACATGCAAAAAAAGAGATAGAAGAACTTATAGGATTTGAAAAAGAAGGATATGAATTAATGTCTATGATTTCTTTAGGGGTAGCAGAAGATGATACTCCGAAACAACCTCCTCGTAAACCTTTAGAAGAAGTTGTAACATTTATAGATTAAATAATAAGAAAAGCTTATTAGTCATTCACTAATAAGCTTTTCTTATTATTTAATAAACGAACTATTTTGAAGGTTTATATAGTATATAGAATATAGATATTTAATAAATACTATATGTAAATACTTATAAGTAGCAAAACAACTCTACGTTTAGTTTATTGAATTGTCTTACAAATTAGTTTAAATTAATATTAAGAGGTGATAAGGATGGATTGTAAAAAAATTGGAAGTTTGATATATGAATTAAGAAAAGATAAGAACATGACTCAAAAGCAAATAGCTGATTTAATGAATATAAGTGATAAAACAATAAGTAAATGGGAAAGAGGTCTAGGATGTCCTGATATTTCTTTACTTCCAGAATTATCACAAATATTAGGTGTAAGTATTGATCAAATATTATCTGGACAAATAAATTTAAACGATTTAGTAGGAGGAAATATGAATAAATTAAAGTTTTATGTATGTCCACAATGTGGGAATTTAATGACAGCTACAGGAAATGCTACAATATCTTGTTGTGGTAAGACGCTAGAACCATTGGTTGCAAAAAAAGCAGAAGAAGGGCATAAGCTTGATATAGAACCAGTAGAAGACGAATTATATGTAACAACTGAACATGAAATGACAAAGGAACATTATATATCTTTTGTTGCATATGTAAAGGGTGATAGAGCTCTTATAACAAAACAATACCCTGAATGGAATATGCAATTTAGATTCCATAAGTCAGGTCATGGTAAGTTATATTTTTATTGTGTAAATCATGGGTTATTTTATCAAATAGTATAATTGTAAACGATATAAATTTTACGAATTAAAAAGTGCAATAAAATATAAAAATTATTAATAGTATTTATAGTGTAGAAAGTATACCAACAATAAAATG
>OGEB01001157.1_pt1 | contig 12045 bp, 8 predicted proteins | sample 1570541 | NCBI WGS metagenome assembly OGEB01 (sample SAMEA2581975, study PRJEB24529) | metagenome | biome: Human gut stool | place: China | collected 2011 | reverse complement strand
CTCCGCACGCCGATGCGGCCACAGCGTTTGTTTCCATTATGGAAGGCTGCAGCAAGTACTGCTCCTACTGTGTCGTGCCTTATACGCGCGGAGAAGAGTTTTCCCGTCCTGTGGAAGATGTCCTTGTCGAAATTGCCCAGCTTGCCGCTCAGGGCGTAAAAGAAGTCACTTTGCTGGGGCAGAACGTCAACGCCTACCGCGGCGAAGGCCCGGACGGCGAAATCGTTGACTTTGCCCTGCTGCTTGAATATGTGGCAGAAATCGACGGTATCGAGAGAATCCGCTATACAACGTCCCATCCGAAAGAATTTACCAACCGTCTGATTGAGGCTTACCGCAAGATTCCGATCCTGGCTAATCACGTACACTTGCCGGTTCAAGCCGGCAGCGATCGTGTTTTGGCCGGTATGAAACGCGGTTACACAATCCTTGAGTACAAGTCCATCATTCGCAAGCTTCGTGCGATTCGTCCGGATATCAGCATCGCGACAGACTTTATCGTCGGATTCCCGAATGAAACGGAAGAAGACTTTGAAAAAACGATGAATCTCATCAAAGAGATTAAGTTTGACGCCAGTTTCTCTTTTGTCTATTCCAAACGCCCGGGTACTCCTGCAGCGGAACTGCCCGACGACACGCCGCAGTCTGTCAAACTTGAAAGACTTCAGAGACTTCAAGCATTGAATACTCAGCATGCTCAGGAAATTTCGCAGTCGATGGTCGGAAGCGTTCAGCGCTGCCTGGTTGTCGGAGAAGCGAAGAAGGGCGAAGGAAAGCTCTCAGCTCGTACGGACAACAATCGTATCGTTACCTTTAATGGGCCCGAAAACCTAATCGGTCAGATGGTAAACCTCAAAATTAATGAGGTTTATCCGCACACCCTGGGAGGGGAATTAGTTTAAATGACTGAAGCTAAAACGAAATCCGATCAGACCTCTTTAAGCTTAGATCTTCAAATCAATAACAGTGATTTGTCTAGTTTGGTCGGACCGTTGGATTCAAATTTAACCCAGCTGGAAAATTTCCTGAACGTGGAAATTTCCCGCCGCGGTGCGTCCTTCGGAATTAAGGGAACACAGGCAAACTGCCGCAAGGCCATTCAAGCTTTGACGGATTTGGCCGCCATTGCAGAGCGTAAAACCGATGAACTGACGGCAGAAGATATCCAGCTCTATCTTGTAGGCCAAAAGGCGCCCGCAGAGGAGCTGGCTGCCGAAGAGCCGGTTCCCGAGCTTCGCACTAACCGCAAGGGACTTCAGGGACGTACGCCGATGCAGCGAACCTATATTCGCAACATCCTGTCCCATGACGTCTCCTTCGGTATCGGACCGGCGGGCACCGGCAAGACCTACTTAGCCGTTGCAGCCGCTGTCAGCGCTTTTGAAAAAGGCGAAGTCGAAAGAATCGTATTAACGCGTCCGGCAGTTGAAGCCGGCGAAAAATTAGGCTTCCTTCCCGGAGATCTAAGTCAGAAGGTCGATCCTTATCTGCGTCCGCTCTACGACGCTTTGTTTGACTTACTGGGTACGGAAAAAACGCAGCGCTTGCTGGAAAAGCAAAAAATTGAGATTGCGCCTTTGGCTTATATGCGCGGCCGTACTTTGAACGCTTCTTTTGTTATTCTTGACGAAGCTCAAAATACAACTCCGGAACAGATGAAAATGTTCCTGACGCGTATCGGCTTCGGCTCCAAAGCAGTCATTACGGGAGATGCTTCCCAGATCGACTTGCCGAGAGGCCAAAGAAGCGGGCTGATCGAGGCCTCGCACATTCTTCAGGATGTACGAGGAGTCTCTATGACTTATTTCACTTCGGCCGATGTGGTTCGCCATCCTCTTGTTGCTCGTATTGTCGAGGCCTACCAAAAAGCCGAGAAGAGAGAATACCAACATGCGTAAACCCCATGTATTGAGCCTTTCCGTCCAAAATCTTGCACATTTTCCTCAGCTTCCGTCCAGAGGGAAAATTCAGCGCTGGATCAGCCGAGCCTTGGAAAACGATGCCCAAATTACGGTTCGTTTCGTTGAGGAAGAAGAGGGCTGGGAGCTCAATAAAACATATCGGGGTAAGGATTACGCCACCAACGTTTTGACATTTGACTATCAGGTTGAGCCTGTCGTGGAGGCCGACCTGGTGATCTGTGTGCCCGTGCTTGAAACAGACTCCAAGGACCAAAACAAAACTTTGGAAGAGCACATGGCCCACCTTCTCGTCCACGGGACGCTGCATGCGCAGGGCTATGACCACATGGACGACGAAGAAGCCGAGGTTATGGAACAGAGGGAAACCGATGTTTTAGTTGATCTGGGCTTTGATGTTCCGTATCCTGATCGAAACTACACTCCTCAGCCGTTGGCTTAGGTCAATCAACTTAGAGAAATCTGTACTTAGAAATGGCGGACAACAAGACTGACGAACCCAAAGAGAAGAATTTTTTTGAGAAGCTCTCGGATCGATTTTTTCATGATGACGCACCTGAGACTCAAAAAGAACTCCTTGATGGTCTTCACATTGCACACGACAGAAAGCTTCTGACAGACGACGGCATGCACATGATCGAAGGTGTCATGCGCGTCAATAGCCTGCGTGCAGAGGATTTGATGGTTCCTCGGACACAGATGATTGTGATTGATATTTCTGAGAACTCTCAGGATTGGATCAAACAAGTCATCGCAGCCGGGCACTCTCGTTTTCCTGTCATTGACGGAGATAAGGACAACGTCCTCGGAATCCTTCTGGCAAAAGATCTCCTGCGCTTATTTATTAATCCCGAATACGAAATCCGTCAGCACTTGAGGCAAGCCGTATTCGTGCCGGAAAGTAAGCCGGCTGACGTACTTCTCAAAGAGTTCCGACTCAAACGCAATCACATGGCATTAGTGGTCGACGAGTTCGGCTCTGTCTCGGGTCTGATCACCATCGAAGACGTCTTGGAGGAGATCGTCGGAGAGATTGACGATGAGTATGACGTTGTCAACGATGCTTCCGATATCGTAGCGATCGGCGGCTCTCGCTGGCGCGTCAAGGCAAGCACCCATATCAACGAATTTAACCGAGTGTTCGGTACGCATTTCTCAGACGATCGGTTTGAAAGCGTAGGCGGCCTGGTTAGCGATGAACTGGAGCATGTTCCGCAGGTCGGAGAGTCTGTTGTATTGCAGGGTTTCCGTTTTGTTGTGACCAAAGCGCTGGCTCGTCAGGTCAAAATGCTCACGGTTGAGAAGCTGGAACCGGAGCTGACCGAACAGCAACCGGCGAAAGCCTAAAACCTCTCAACAACGTGAAGAAGTTCCCTCCGTTCCTAATCGCCCTTTTTGCAGGCATCGCGCAGGGCTTTTCTCTGGCGCCGGCCAACCAGTGGCTGCAGCTTGCGGCGTTAGCCGTCCTGTTTTTTATTTTCGCGGGTCTCCGCACCGTTAAAGCCGGTTTCCTGGCCGGCCTTTTCTTCGGCATCGGCTGGTTTGCCTCTTCTCTTGCGTGGCTCTATGTCTCTGTTCATGACTACGGCCACCAGCCGGCAGTTTTTGCCGCCTTCGTTGTCTTCATTTTTTCTTGCTACCTGGCTCTTTATCCCGCGGCTGTCGGCGCACTCTGCGCTTGGTCTGTGAAACGCGGCTCAAGCGCCGGGCGCATGCTTTTAGTTATAGCGCCGGCTGCGTGGGGACTGACAGAATGGCTCAGAGGCGTGCTTTTTTCAGGTTTTCCCTGGAGTGCGGTGTCCTATGCCCATGTTGACGGTGCCCTCTTGGCGTTCGCTCCGATCTGCGGTGCCGAGGGGATTAATTTTCTAGCGGCATTTATTTCCGGCTGTGCGGCGTTCCTCCTCCTGGAGCGCAAAAATCTCAAAGGCATTGCACTTGCTAGTGCCGGACTTCTGGTTGTCTTTTCTCTTGCGTTTGCGCTGGCCGATATTCGCTGGAGCGAACCGTACAAAACGCTTTCCGTTCGCTTGGTTCAGGGCGGGATCGCTCAGGACGAAAAATTTTCTCCGATGGGCAGTCTCACAAGTTTCGAGCGTTACGTTCGACTGATGAATGAAAAACCGGCACCGGAGAACGGCCTTATCGTTCTTCCGGAAACCATTTTCCCGATTCCGCTCCAACAGCTGAAGCCGGAAATCTGGAAGAAATTTACGCACGTTACTGATGGAAAGGCTGCTTTGATGTTCGGCGGCTTTCTGCGCGGAGAAGACGGTTACCGCAACACGGCCGTGTTGGTCGAGCATGAAAAGATCGTCCAGTCTTACACCAAAAAGCACTTGGTTCCTTTCGGAGAGTACGTTCCTGCCGGATTCAGGTGGTTTATCGACATGCTGCAGATCCCAATGGGAGACTTGCTGCAGGGGTCGGCTGACCAAAAAACTTTCGAGATTGACGGCGTGTCCGCCGCACCGCTTCTTTGTTACGAAGATCTCTTTGCATCGGAAATCAGAGAGTGGTGGCAGGGCGGTAAGGCTCCGAATCTTCTGGTGAATCTCTCCAACCTCGGCTGGTTCGGAGATACTCATGCGCTGCCTCAGCATCTCAATATTTCAAGGATGCGTGCGGTGGAATTTGCTCGACCGGTCATCCGCGCAACCAACACCGGCATGACGGCTTATGTCACAAGCAAAGGAGAAGTCGCCGCCGAGCTTCCCGCCATGAAGCCGGGCAAGCTCGATGTTGAAGTGGCTGCGGCGCAGGGAGAACCGACGCCGTTTGTTAAGTTCGGGGCGCTTCCTTGGCTCGGAGCCATGGTTTTGCTGCTTATCAGTGCAATCCTTGCCCTGTTGTTCAGAAAAAGACACCGTCTCCCGCTAAAATAAAAAGATTATTCTCAATTCAGCATTGCTGAGAAGAAAAAAGTTCGAAATTATGCTTACATTTCAGGAAGTTATTCTGCGTCTACAGCAGTATTGGAACGGGCAGGGCTGCGCCTTGCTTCAGCCGATCGACATTGAAGTCGGTGCCGGCACCTCTCATACCGCAACATTTCTCAGAGCCTTAGGCCCTGAACCTTGGAGAGCTGCGTATGTGCAGCCGTCCAGAAGACCGAAAGACGCCCGTTATGGCGAGAACCCCAATCGTTTGCATCAGCATCACCAGTTTCAGGTGGTTCTTAAACCGGCTCCGACCGACATTGTTGACCGCTACCTCGGCTCCTTGAGAGCGCTGGGTATTGATACCGAAGTCAATGATATTCGTTTTGTCGAAGACAACTGGGAGAACCCGACCCTCGGCGCCTGGGGCTTAGGCTGGGAAGTTTGGATGAACGGTATGGAAGTCACCCAGTTTACATACTTCCAGCAGGTCGGCGGTCTGGAATGCAAGCCGATTACCGGAGAAATCACTTACGGTCTTGAACGTCTGACGATGTATCTTCAGAACTGCGACAACGTTTTCGATCTCGTCTACACAAAGTGGCAGGACGCTTCCGGCGAACACATTCTCACTTACGGCGACGTCTTCCATCAGAACGAAGTCGAGCAGAGCCACTACAACTTCGAGGCGAGCGACCCCGAAAAACTTCTCAAGCAGTTCGACTACTTCGAGAGCGAGGCCAAGCACCTGATGGATCTGAACCTTGCTCTTCCGGCCTATGAAATGGTTCTAAAAGCCGGACACACGTTTAACCTCCTCGACGCACGCGGTGCCATCAGTGTGACGGAACGTGCCGCTTACATCGGCCGCATTCGTCAAATTTCCCGAGCCGTTGCTCAAAGTTACTACGACTCTCGTGAACGCCTCGGCTTCCCGATGTGCCAGAAAAAAGAATAAAGAGGTTAGAAAAATGGCTTCATTATTGATTGAAATTCAAACAGAAGAGCTGCCGCCGAAGGCACTGGACAACTTATCCAAGGCATTTGCCAAAGAACTGGCTTTCAGCCTTAAAGAGCAGGATTTAGCTCTTCCGAACGCACAGGTTACCGCTTACGGTTCTCCTCGCCGTATCGCCGCTCTGATTTCGGATGTCTCCGAAGTGGCCCCCGACAAACCTTTCCGTCAGAAACTGGTGCCGGTAAAAGTCGGTCTGGACGCTGAAGGCAAAGCTACCCCGGCTCTGAGCAAAAAAATGAAGGCACTCGGCATCGAGTGCGAACCTTCCGAGCTAAAAGTCGTCAATGACGGCAAGCAGGATCAGCTGGTATATGAAGGCACCAAGGCCGGTGTTTCTTTGAAAGACGGCTTGCAGATCGCTCTGGATCACGCCGTGCGCCGTCTGCCGATTCCAAAAGTGATGAGTTATCAGCTCGAAAACGGCAAGACCGTTGAATTCGTGCGCCCGGTTAAGCATCTCGTTGCCTTGTTCGACAAGGAAATTGTTCCCGTTGAACTGTTCGGCTTGAAAGCCGGCCGCGAAACGATGGGACACCGTTTCCACGTCCATGAACCGATTTCCATCAAAGAGGCAGAAAAGTATGCCGAGCAGATGGAAAAAGAAGGCAAGATCGTCGCTTCTTTCGAAGAGAGAAAGAACAAGATGGTCGGAGCGCTCAAGTCTGTCGCTGAAAAACTTCACGCCGAGATCATCATGCCCGATGATCTCGTTAATGAAGTCACCGCTTTGACAGAATGGCCCGTCGTTTACGAATCCGGCTTTGACGAAGAATTCCTCACGGTCCCCGCCGAGTGCCTGATTCTGACGATGCAGCAGAATCAGAAATACTTTGCGCTGAAGGATCAGAACAAGAAACTGATGAACCGCTTCCTGCTGGTTTCACAGATCGAAGCCAAAGACGGCGGCGAAGCGATTCGTTCCGGCAACGCCCGCGTTGTTCGCGCTCGTTTGGCCGATGCGAAGTTCTTCTATGATCAAGATCGTCTCCAGACACTTGAATCCCGCGTCCCCGGCTTGGCCCATGTGGTCTACCACAACAAGCTCGGTACTCAGCTTGAAAGAAGCGAGCGCGTTCAGAAGATCGCCTCTCGCATTGCTGAGCAGATCGGTGCCGATCCCGCACTGGCCCGCCGCGCAGCTAAGCTGGCAAAAGCCGATCTGCGTACTTTGATGGTCGGAGAGTTCCCCGAACTGCAGGGCATTATGGGTGAGTACTACGCTCATCACGATAAGGAAGACGACAAAGTCGCTCTTGCTATCCGCGAGCACTACCAGCCTCGTTATGCCGGTGACGAGCTTCCGTCCACACCCGAAAGCCTGGCCGTTGCGCTGGCCGACAAGGTCGAGACACTAACCGGTCTCTTCGGCATCGGACAGCTGCCGACCGGAGAAAAAGATCCGTTCGCTCTGCGCAGACACGCACTCGGCATTCTTCGCATGCTGATCGAAAAAGAACTTCCCCTCTCTTTAGACAATATGATTGCTATCGGTACGGAAGAAGAGTCTGTGGTGCCGGGCGTTAAAGATGCCACGGAAGAACTCAAACAGTTCTTCCACGACCGCCTGCGCGTCATGCAGAAGGACCAAGGCTTTACAGCTCATGAAGTTGAATCCGTGATCGGTTCCGAACCCGCTATCCTCGCGGACGTTCCGAAACGCCTGAAGGCCGTTCATGACTTTATGAGTCTGCCGGAAGCCGAATCTTTGGCAGTTCAGACCTACAATCAGTGCAACCAACTCAAGAAGAACACGCTGCCGCTGGCAGACGCTGTTGATCCGGCTCTCCTGACAGAAAAAGAAGAGAAGGATCTGTATGAGGCTATTCGTACGCTGGAACCCAAACTTGAAGCTGACTATAAGGCCGGCCGCTATGAAGACGAACTTCGCAGCCTGGCTCCGCTGAAAGCACCGGTGGATGCGTTCTTCGATAAAGTGATGGTGAACGCCGAAGACGAGGCCTTGAGAAGAAATCGCTTAACACTGCTCAATGAGCTTCATAAAGCGATGAACCAAGTCGCCAAACTTTCGTGTTTAGCTTCTTAACTCTCCGATCAGAAGGCCGCTCAAAGAGCGGCCTTTTCGAACAATACCTATGAAACTTATGCTCTGGCTTCGTGCCCTGATTTTTTGGTTCCTTTTTTGTATCACTATCATCTGCTACGGCATTGTTCTTTTCGTATGTATCCCGTTTACATCGAAAGAAGGTCGTTATGCCATCGTTAAAAAATGGTGCCGGGCCGTTGTCGGTTTAATGCGTACGATCTGCGGTGTCCGCTATGAGATTACCGGCATGGATAATGTGCCGGCGTCGGGTCCGGTCATTTTGCTGTCAAAGCATCAGTCGGGTTGGGAAACGCTTGCGTTTTTTGCCTTAGTGCCGAGACGTTTGAGCTATATCTATAAGCGCGAACTCCATCGTCTTCCGATCTTCGGCTGGGGTTTGGCTTCGCTCGGAATGTTCAGTGTGGACAGATCTGAGGGACGCACAGCTTTTGAGCGCATGAAGCGTGAAGTTCCGGACTTTTTTGCGCACGGCTGGGCCTTGGTGCTCTTCCCCGAGGGTACACGCACCGCTCCCGGCGCTTCCGTTAAATACAAAACCGGCGGCGTTCGTTTGGCGATTGCCACCAATGCTCCGATCGTCCCGATTGCTTTGAATTCCGGCGAATGCTGGCCGAAACATTCGTTTTTGCTGTATCCGGGCACAATTAAAGTGGTGTTCGGTGATCCGATCAGTCCGGAAGGAAAAACACCGCACGAACTTAATGAAGAAGTCCGCAGTGAAATTGAAGGCGAGATGAAGCGAATTTCTCCTCAATATTACAAATAAAAAGCTGAATGGTTTTAGATCGTATTTTTCCAAAGATCACCGGTTTTTATTTAGATGGATCTCCGTCAGAGGCTGAAATCGTCTATTCCGACAAGGTTCGGCGCGTGCATATTCGGCTTGGAGGACAAGAAGAACAAATTACCGCCGGACCGGAGGGCGTCATCTATATCACCAAAGGCTATCCTTCGGCGCTCCAAATTAAGTGGGCGCTGAAATTTCAAAAAAAGAAATTTCTGCCGTACTTTAAATTTTTTGAGGCGGCATCCTTAGCTTATCCGGAAGTCTCTTCACGTTTGACGAAGCAGGATTCCGAATTTGTCCATCATTCGGCTTTAGAAGGACGTTATTCCGTCCGATACCGCATTGTCCGCAGCAGCCGCAGAAAGAATACTCAAATCGCCTATGAAGGTGGTCTTTTGGTGGTTCGCTGCCCGACGAAGCTCACGGACTTCGAAGTGGAACTTGAGCTTCAGAAATCAGCAGCGAAAATTATTCAATTTTTGGAGAAGATGCGCCGCGGTGCTCCGACTGTGGAAAAAGAGCCCACTTCGGCCGAAGCAGCGAACAGCATTCGGCTTGCAGACGGTGCAGAAGTCCAAATTATTTGGCAGCCCGGGAAACGCAAGAGCATTTCAATTTCTATGCCCAACTCAGAGCAGCTGCTGGTGAAGTATCCGACAAACAGCTCTCGGGAAAAAGTGATGGGCTGGGTTCTTTCGCAGCAGGCGTGGATTCAGAAGAAACGGCAGAAAAGCTTAGGGAAGGAAGATACCAATCGGGCCTTTTTTGAAAAACTGTTTTCCGAACATGAAATCGTCTTGCTGGACGTCAAAAGAAAGGTACGGGTGTCGAGCGTACGCAAAGAGTCCGGTGTCTTCGACGATGAAGTTGTGCTGTGGATAAAGGACGCGAACATCAGTCGAGAGCAGTTTCTCGAAGTTCTCGTTAAAACGATCAAAAAGTGGGCCCTTACGGCTCTGCAGGAAGAATTTGAACTGAAGCTCGCACAGATGGGACCTTTTAGATATCCCTATCGAAAGTTCTTTCTTACGTCAGCTAAAACGCGCTGGGGAAGCTGCAGCAGCCGCGGTCATGTCCGCATTCATTGGAACACGGTGTTTGTTACGAAGTCCGAGCGGGATTATCTTTATACGCATGAGGCGGCCCATCTAACAGAGATGAACCATTCCTCACGTTTTTGGCAGCTCGTTGAAGTGCATTGTCCAGGTTACAAGCGGGCTAGGACAATCCTGCATTCAAGGACGCTTGGATTTCTTTAGTCAGGCTAAACCTGACCGGGAAGTACAATCGAAATGCCCGCCGCATGAACCAAGCGAGCCAGGCGAATGAAGTTTTCCAGAGGCACGCTTTCGGCGCGCTGCTCCGGTTTGATTCCTGCTTCCTCCATCATTTCGGCAGAAATCCATTTAGAAAGATTGTTCTTTAAGGTTTTGCGGCGCATAGCGAAAGATGCCGCGACAACCTGATGGAAGGTTTCTTCATCAACCTCTGCCGGATTTTGGATCGGGACCATGCGGACAACGGAAGACATGACCTTCGGCGCCGGCGTAAATGCCTCGGGCGAAACATCAAAGAGCTTGATCATGCGGTACTTTCTTTGAAGCATGACAGAAAGCCGGCCGTAGGCTTTCGTTCCCGGGGCGGCGACCATTCTGTCGACCACTTCCTTCTGAAGCATAAAATGCTGATCTACGACGCGGTCGCTGATTTCGGAGAGCTTAAAGAGGAGCGGAGAAGAAATGTTGTAGGGCAGATTGCCGACCACGCGGATCTTTTCTTCCGCGGCGAAGTCTCTCCAGTCGAACTTCAAGGCGTCAGCCTCAAGAACGGTTAATTGTTCGGACGTGAATTTGGTCCGCAGCCAAGCGGCAAGGTCTCTATCAATTTCAACGCAATAGATGTGCTTGGCGCCGGCAATTAATTCTTTCGTCAGGGCGGCCTGTCCCGGCCCGATTTCGATGATCTTCTGACCTTCCTTCGGATCGACGGCTTCGGCAATTTTGTTGATCCAGAAATCGTCGTTCAGAAAGTTCTGTCCGAAACGTTTGCGCGCTTTATGGTGCTTGAGTACTTCAGCCATTTCTTGATTCCATGAAAAAACGCTTAGGAGGCCTAAGCGTTTTTGACTTTACGATTTTATTCTTCCGGTTTGTTGATTCGCTTCTCAACATAGGCTTCCGAACGCAAGCGTCTTTCCCAGTCGAGGACGGCATCGCCGAGTTTCTGCTCACGCAGTGCTTCTCTGGCCTGTTCTCGCTGACGTTCGTTAACGCCGCTCTTGGTTCTGCGGTCAAGCACCTGGAAGATGTGCCAGCCGTAGGGCGTGCGGATCGGTTCACTGATTTCACCGACGCTCAGTTTGTCGAGCTGCTGCTCCATTTCCGGAGGAACGTCACCCGGGTATAGCCAACCGAGGTCGCCGCCTCGTGTTCCGGACGGATCTGCGGAATGCAGACGAGCCAGTGTTTGAAAGTCACCGTCGCCTTTATCAAGACGTGATTTGATCTCGTTTAAGCGCTGAATTACAACTTTTTCCGGCGTGACGTTCGAGGGGCGCATCATGATGTGGCGCACATGTGTCTGACGGACACCTTGCTCTGCTTGTGCTCCTTGGTCGCGGACGCCCATCAGCTTGAGAATCTGGAAAGAGTTTCCGGCCTGGAGGGGAATGATGTCGCCGGCTTTGTGGTTCTGAAGGGCCTGTACAACAAACGGAGGAAGTTTTCCGGCAGGAACCCATCCCATGACGCCGCCTTCCATTGCTTCAGGCGTGACGGAGTATTTCGCCGCCAGCTGGCTAAAGTCTGCGCCTCTCTGAGCCTGTTCAAGTGCTCGGGAAGCTGTTCTCTGTGCAGCTTCAACTTCCGCTTTGGTGGGATTTTCAGGGAAGCTGATGACAATACGAGACAAACGGTATTCCATGCGTTTGCCCGGACCGCTTTGGTCTTTCAGATACTGATCGATTTCGCTCTCGGGGATCTGGATCTTGTCGTCCACGTCTCTTTCACGAAGACGCTGAGTAAGCAGCTCGCTGCGGATCTCGCTCTTGAAGCTCGGAACGGAAATACCGTCGGCGGCCAATTTCTTTTCGAGCTGAGGAACGGTTAAACCATTATTGGTCGCAATCTGTTCGATGGCGCCGTTAAGCATATTGTCATCGATACGAATACCGGTGTCGCGGGCTTTTTGCTCGATGATTCGTTCAAGAATCATACGATCGAGCGTCTGGTCGCGAAGGTTTTCCATCGGAGGCAGGGCAATGTTTCTTCTGCGAAGATTCATTGCGACTTGATGAATTCTCTGCTGCAGCTGAATTTCTGTAATCACGTCATGGTTGACAACAGCAGCGCTGCGGTCGACCGGACCGGGTGCGTTTT
>OGEB01001155.1_pt1 | contig 12055 bp, 11 predicted proteins | sample 1570541 | NCBI WGS metagenome assembly OGEB01 (sample SAMEA2581975, study PRJEB24529) | metagenome | biome: Human gut stool | place: China | collected 2011 | reverse complement strand
ATTTCTCCCTGATAACTCTTTTCTCAGATTCTGTTGTTTTTTCTACTACCCATGGCTATATTTTAGCACATATAGTGCCAGAAGTAAACATCTGTTCTTTCTTTTGGTAAAAAATTTGCGCGTCTAACTCATCACTAAAGTTCACTAAAGTAACGAGAATGCGACGCGCAACTATTCAATTATTTATCTTTTTCTGCCCTTCTTCAGATTCAGTACCAGATGTCTTGGCATACCATTTACCATGATAGGCTGATAGTCTCCCTGAATCAGTGGTTTGATGTAATCTACAAAGTCTTTCGTTACATTTGTGGCATCTTTATTCATCCATTCTCTTGGAACGAGTTTTTCTTCGTTTGCGATTCTGTGTACATCATAAATACCAGTAGCTGCCATATATGGATCATCGGAAACACGATCGATAACAACCATCTTTCCTGTATCTCCTTCGTCAGCCGCTTTGACTGCTGCACCACCAACCATAAATGCTTCATCAATATCTACTCTGGATGCCATGTGGGAAGCACTTCTCTGTAAAGTAGAAAGTTCTACTGCTCTTGTCTTGCAGCCACATTCTGCTGCCAGGAAGTTTGCCAGATATGTTGCTGTTCCCTGAAGCTGCTTATGACCAAATGCATCCACATAATCACCTACACTTCCAAGTTCACATACGTATCTGCCGTCTGCCAGCTTGATTCCTTCTGAAACTGCGATTACGATAGATGATTTCTTATTCAGAAGGTCTTTTACCTTTGCAAGGAATTTATCAACATCGAAAGGAACTTCCGGAAGATAGATCAGATCCGGTCCGTCACAGTCTTCGGATTTCGCAAGGGCTGTAGCGCCTGTAAGCCATCCGGCATTGCGTCCCATGATTTCCATGATCGTGATCATATTTTTCTTATAAGTAAGGCCCTGCGCATCCCGGATTACTTCTTTTGTGGAAGCACCGATATATTTAGCTGCGCTTCCGAATCCTGGTGTATGGTCTGTCAGAGCAAGGTCATTGTCGATTGTTTTCGGAACACCGAGGAATTTCTGTGTCTGTCCGGTAAGGATCGCGTAATCAGATAATTTCTTGATGGTATCCATGGAATCATTTCCACCGATATAGATAAATGCGTAGATGTCTAATTTATTCAGAATCTCAAAGATTTTCTCATAGATTGCTTTATCTTCATGAATTTCAGGAAGTTTATAGCGACAGGAACCTAAAAATGCTGATGGGGTTCTCTTCAATAATTCAATGTCCAGTTCTGAATGGATCTGTGTAGATAAGTCAATATACTGCTCATCCAACAGCCCCTGAATTCCATGAAGCATTCCATATACTTTGTCAAATCCACGTTCAATGGCATTCTTGTAAACTCCGGCAAGACTGGAATTGATTACTGCAGTAGGTCCTCCTGATTGTCCAACAATGATATTTCTTTTTTTCGCCATAGTAATGACCTCCTTGTTTTCATGTTCTATTTTTGTATCTTATTTATCATGTTTTATGTCCATAAGACTTGTTGAGGTAAATTGTAACAAAATTTATTTGTTTCGTCAATATTTTATTGTCATTTTTATACATACGATTTTTATTAAACATTATCTTGTTTTTGCATTTTTCGTTCTATATTTATCTATTTTCATCGTTTTTTGTACAAATAGTTTATTTTCATGGAGTTTTTTGTTTCTGCTTCTTCGGAAAACAATAAAAGTTTCTAGAAAACATAAAAAAGACACAGATATGAGAATTATTTTCCAATATCTGTGTCTTTCTACTTATGTCTGCTAATCGCTCAGCTATAAAGTTTTATTTTGCTGCATCTGTTGTGTCAGTATCTGCTGAATCGGAAGATGCATCGGCTGTTGTATCATCTGTCTTTGTATCGTCTGTCTTTGTATCATCCTTCTTTTCTTCTGCTTTGTCAGATTTTACAAGTACTGTGATAGATTTGGCATTGCCATCTGCATCCAGAACGATTTTTACTGTGTCGCTCTCTTTAATATCTGTAAGTTTAATTGTTTCTGTTTCAGGCTCTGAATCTTTATCATCTGCTGCAGCATCTGCATCAGTGCTGTCTGTAGACGCATCTTTTGTTGTATCATCTTTGGCATCTTTATCTTCGGAATCTGCGCCTTTCGCATCATCTTTGGCTTCCGGCGCCTTCTCTTTCTCTACTGTTGTTGAATCTGTAACTTTGACAGTCTGTTCGTCTCCCGTCAGGTCAAGCAGTGAATCCTCATCAGCCTTTGCATCTGCGTCATCTGCTTCTTTGCTGTCTGCAGACGTATCTGTATCTTCTGTTGTATCATCTTTAGCATCTTTATCCTTGGAATCTGTGTCTTTCGCATCATCCTTGGCATCTTTATTTTCAGAAGCTTCATCACCTGCATCTTTGGCATCTGCTTCTTTCAGTGTACCGACTTTAATAGTAACACTGTCATCAGCAACTTTGGAAACTTCGCCATATACAGTTTCTTCTTCCGCTGTATCCGTATCTGCTGCAGCTGCGTCATCAGATGTAGAATCATCTGTTGTATCTGCCGCCTCAGTTGTTGTTTCTGTTGTTGAGTCAGTTGCTGCAAAAGCAACATTCATAGAAGTGAGTGTCAATGCTAAACCTAATACTACTGCTAATTATTAATCAAGTCCTTTCTGTTTTTCGTTGATGGCTATACAATAGTTCCGAATTGTGTTCAAATTGTGACGATTTTCGTAAGAAATTGTGATTTTCTTTTCATATTTGACACAATTTCAAAAAATGCACAACGTTTTTATCCAGAGAGAAAAAAGCTGTTCATAATGACTATATTTGTACTCTCTCATACATTGTGATATACTTATAACAATGATGTCAGATGCAGATATTTCCTGCCCCGGCATCCTGTCAATATTTATATCAAGGAGGATTCACTTATGATTCACACAATTGAAAATGACTATCTGAAAGTATCTGTAAACGATCACGGTGCTGAACTGTACAGCATTTTTGATAAAATACATAACCGAGAAGTGATCTGGCAGGCAGATCCGGCTTACTGGAAACGTCATGCTCCTGTTCTTTTCCCCAATGTAGGACGTCACTTTGAGGAGCACTATCGCATCAATGGCACTGAATATCCTTCCAAACAGCATGGTTTTGCCAGAGACAGTGAATTTACCTGCGTAGATATGACTGCGGATTCTATTACACACAAATTAAAATCCTCTGATGCTACAAGAGAAAATTATCCATATGATTTCGAATTAAAGATCAAGCACGTTCTGGAGAAAAATCAGGTCAGCGTATGCTGGGAAATCGTAAATCACAGAAATGAGAAAATGCAGTGGTTTATATGGTGTTAAACGATGCTCGTTGAGCAAAGCAAGTCCACATGGGCGTAAGCGCGATAAAAAAAGCCCGATGAGGTTCATCAGGCTTTGTTATCAGACGGAGTTAAATCAGATTAATCCAGCCATTCAGTATGGAACACACCTTCTTTATCAATGCGCTTATAAGTATGCGCACCGAAATAGTCACGCTGTGCCTGGATCAGGTTTGCAGGCAGAACAGCGGCGCGGTAGCTGTCATAATAGGCAACCGCAGCCGCGAAGGTCGGAACCGAGATACCGTTCTGTACTGCATAAGCAACGACATCACGCAGCGCCTGCTGGTAGTCATCGGCAATTTGCTTGAAGTACGGAGCCAGCAGCAGGTTAGCGATCTGCGGATTTTCGGCATAAGCATCGGTGATTTTCTGCCGGAAACGCGCACGGATGATGCAGCCAGCACGGAAAATCTTCGCGATTTCGCCGTAGTTCAGATCCCAGTTGTACTCTTCAGACGCCGCACGCAGCTGAGAGAAGCCCTGAGCGTAAGAAACGATTTTGCCCAGATACAGAGCACGACGAACTTTTTCGATAAACTCACCTTTGTCGCCAGCTGGCTGTGCTTGCGGACCAGAGAGAACTTTAGACGCGGCCACGCGCTGATCTTTCAGAGACGAGATATAACGTGCAAACACTGACTCAGTAATCAACGACAGCGGTTCGCCGAGATCCAGCGCGCTCTGGCTGGTCCATTTACCGGTACCTTTGTTAGCCGCTTCATCCAGGATCACATCAACCAGATAGTTACCGTCTTCATCTTTTTTGGTGAAGATATCTTTGGTGATGTCGATCAGGTAGCTGCTCAGTTCACCGTTATTCCACTCGGTAAAGGTCTGTGCCAGTTCTTCGTTAGAGAGATTCAGGCCGCCTTTGAGGAGAGAATAGGCTTCAGCAATCAGTTGCATATCACCGTATTCAATACCGTTGTGAACCATTTTCACATAGTGACCCGCACCATCGGCACCAATATATGTAACGCACGGTTCGCCATCTTCAGCAACGGCGGCGATTTTGGTCAGGATCGGAGCAACCAGTTCATAGGCTTCTTTCTGGCCACCAGGCATAATGGAAGGACCTTTCAGCGCGCCCTCTTCACCACCGGAAACACCGGTACCGATGAAGTTAAAGCCTTCGGCAGAAAGCTCACGGTTACGGCGAATGGTGTCCTGGAAGAAGGTATTACCACCATCAATGATGATGTCACCTTTATCGAGGTATGGCTTGAGGGAATCAATAGCAGCATCCGTGCCTGCACCTGCTTTCACCATTAACAGGATGCGACGAGGCGTTTCCAGAGATTCAACAAACTCTTTCACCGTATAGTAAGGAACCAGTTTCTTGCCTGGATTTTCGGCAATCACTTCTTCCGTCTTCTCACGGGAGCGGTTGAAAACAGAGACGGTATAACCACGGCTTTCGATGTTAAGCGCGAGGTTGCGTCCCATCACAGCCATACCGACGACGCCGATCTGTTGCTTTGACATTGTTTACTCCTGTCATAGAATATCACTTTCATTACATATTAATGTAAATAATATTAACTTTAAATTAATTAAACAAGCTAACACTTAATATATCGTTTCATTTTTATTAAACTTTCTTAAATCCATTTGGATTTTTTTGCTGCCAATTCCATGCATCACGAATCATATCTTCTAACCCTCGCCTTGCTTTCCATCCTAATTCTTCATACGCTTTGGTAGGATCAGACCAACATTCAGCAATATCACCTGAACGCCTTTTAGTAAAAACATAGGGAACTCTCCGAGTTGTAACTTTCTGAAATGCTTCTAATAATTCCAACACAGAGTATCCAATTCCTGTTCCAAGGTTGTAAACTCTATAATTAGCTCCTTGATTAATATTATTTAATGCAGCAACATGACCTTCAGCAAGATCCATAACATGAATATAATCGCGAATCCCAGTACCATCTTTAGTAGGATAATCATTTCCGTAGATCTTGAGCGTTTTTTGTTTACCGATAGCAACCTGGCATATAAAGGGCATCAAGTTATTCGGAATTCCGTTAGGATCTTCACCTATTTTTCCAGATGAGTGAGCACCGATAGGGTTAAAATATCTTAATACTATAGTTTTAAAATTAGGGGATGCCTTAGAATAATCCCGCAAAAAGTTCTCTACAAATAACTTGGACGTTCCATACGGATTTGTAGTACCACCTATAGCACAACTTTCATTCACAGGAATAATCTTTGGCTCACCATAGACAGTTGCTGAAGAGCTAAATATTAAATTTTCTACACCAGACTCCTCCATTGCCTCAACTAAAGAAAAAGTGCCAGAGACATTATTTCGATAGTATTGCAAAGGTCTGATAACAGATTCACTTACAGACTTTGCACCAGCAAAATGCATCACAGCAGTGATATTATTTTCATCAAATATTTTTAACAAGAGTTTTTTGTCAAGGATATCTCCTTTATAAAAAAGACAATCACATCCAGTAATCTCTTTTATTTTCAATAACGAATCATAATATGAATTTGATAAATTATCAATAATAATTACTTCATTACCCTGCTCTATCAAACTCAGTATAGTATGTGATGCAATATAACCAGCACCACCTGTAACGAGAATAGCCATAAATACTCCTACTCATACTTTCTTAAGCGATTTAGATTTAGAGTTAAATAGACAAATCTGCCTAGATAAAAACCAACTACCATAATATATAGCGAAATATTTTTAACATGCAAGCATGGAGTTATAAAAGACTTAAACATCAATATGAACAATTTATAATACGCAACCACTTTCCACATTAAATAATTTACACAACACATATGTTTTATTGGAATAACAAATGGCATGTTGCATGTTTAATATTATTTAACTATTATGTTTACATGCTAAACATTACAAATGTATTATTTAGAACTTATACTTGACATGCTAAAATAAACATTGTGTAAACGGGTGTACTTTATCTTTTTACATCAAGCATTGCAAACTGAATTAATCATGCAAATAACAGAATTTAGCTTATTGACAATAATTACACACTGCAATGATATTAAAATATTACTATACAACAAACAACTGAGGGAAGCTTATTAGAAAATGTATGATTCATAAGGAATCAAGCCCATTATTGATAACATGTTAAATGTCATTACCGTATATACAATTAAATTAACCATATGCAGTATAATTTTACTTTTTTTATTAAAACCAGAAAAAATAATGCAGTACAACAAGACAAATGAAGTCTCAAAAAAAGAGAAAAATCTAAACAAAATATCAACCTGATAGCTTAAGAGCAGTAAAGTTATTGCAATAAAGCCAGCATTAAAAAAAACATAGTCTCTTCGAGAATCTAACCTAATCCCTCCCCAAAAACAACAGAAAACAAATATAATTGCTGGGTACATCTTACTTAATCCAAGATCAGATTTTTTTGATGCAAAGTCAGCCAAATCTGTTGAATTTGCTAAATACCTGGCTACAAAATCGAAATTTTTAAATAAATTAAGTGGACTTAAAAGGATGCTGTTAATATCGAATCTAACAACAATAATAATAAATAAGACCACTATACCATAATATACAGGTTTAAAATTATCAATTCTAAGGAAAAAGTAAAATGGGAGCAATACAACCGCCGCCGCATGAATCATAGATGCAAAAAAAATAAAGAGGCTAGACATTATAAAGTTAGTCTCAATAATAAATTTCCAACTATAAAAGAATAAAGCGATTGCTAAAGTTTGTCGAATGATATTAAAGTGTTCAAAGTAGCAATAAGAGACAACAAAATAAGTTAATGCTAAAGCTAACTCTTTTACATCTCTTGCAAAACACCGCATACCAGAATAATAAACAATCAGTGTAATTAATGAGCATATTGATATAAAATATTTATATTCTAATGCAACCTTATTGGAAAGAATAATTAAGAGAGAAAATAGGGGTTCATTAAAAAAAAAGCCATCTCCTTGCTGAAGGTAAATTTCATGATAATTCCCCCAATCAAATCCAATATTATATTTAAAGAAAGAAACAATTATCATTATAAAAAATAGTAACGTTACGGTTACTCTCTTCTGAAGTACAGCATTGATATAAGAGAAGAGAAATAGCACTCCGTAAGAAATCATTTTGTTACCTCAAAATATGATTTAATGTGATTCTCTATCCCGCTATTCATAATAACCTCTCGCCAACTTGGGGGGATATGTGTTGATTTTTGGATTATGACTGAGTTCAATGCTTGTCGAATAGAATTGGAATCATTGATATTAATATAGTCAATATTATGCTGTTGACAATAAGAGTCAACCCAAGGGTAGCTATTCGATATTATTTGTTTATTTTGTGCCAGATACTCTAAGAATTTTGTTGATGTCTGCATGTTATATGGATAAATATTCGGAATCCAATTTAAACACAAGTTAGATTCTGCAATAATGGTGGCTACCCGATTATAAGGAACTTGCCCAAGAAATATAACATCAGTATTTTTATATTTTTCTTTGAACTTTTCTGGCACTTTACCAAGAATTGCGATTTTACAATCTAATTTATATGACAAAATCAAATTTAATGCATCATCTAGTTTTCTACCAGTAATTGCTCCCACATATAATATATCATATTTTTTATTATTTCTTTCAACTACTGGTTTATAATTGACGCCCATATCTCGGTAACAAAAAGGAACTCTATCATTAAAATCGAATTGTTGTTGCACTGATTTATTTAAAAAAACCCTCAAATTAGGTTTAGGCAAAATAAATTTCTTGATAACGTTTTTTATTTTTGGAAATGGTGGTACTGAAATTGAGGAAAACTCATGAATCAAGAACTGTTTAGAGTTTATTTTATTACCTTTAAACCCCATAAAGTACCATAAAACATCATAACAACTTAAATCATCATTTTTATTAACAACAGAGACATCAAATGGCTCCGAAAAATACTCCTTATAGGCTTCAATTTCAGGAAGATTAGCTTTTTCTGTACTTATTAGTGCTATTTTTATTTTATTAACCATCGTAATATATATCCTAATTTTAAAAATAATAATGAATCATGTTCATACTTTAATAATATATATAATACGGCCTGAAAGACCTTACTTTTCTCCATTTCATGTCTCAGGTGTATGACTTCTAACTTTTCCAGTAAGTCTTTATACTTACCATCATATTTAATTTCACTATATGCTTTAGCAGCATTAATTTTTTGTTCAAATAAATTAGTCTGTGAAACACCTGACTCATTAATTCGATAGTAAAAAAGAACATCTTTGATATTAGCTATTTTGTGTTGATTAATTAACCTCAACCACAAGTCATAATCTTCAACATGAAGATATTTATCACTGTAGTAAAGCTGATCTCCAAGTAGCATTTTATTAAACATCACTGATGGATGAGTTAATGTTGGGCCAAAAAATAGCAATGCTTTATTTACTAAAGGTGTCAAAGGTGGTTTTCGTGTATTTATAACCTTAGAATTTTGGTCAATAATAAAAGAAGAACACCCAACTACGGCTATATCTGGATTTTCTAGTAGAAAATTTAGTTGCTTTTCTAATCGTAGGGGATGTGAAATATCATCAGCATCCATTCGAGCAATATAATTTCCTCTTGATAACGAAATAGCTTCATTCAGAGTGAAGACCAAACCTTTATTTTCACGATTTATATATCGTATCCTCGTATCATCGAGAAAGTTTTCAATAATTTTTCCAGAAGAATCTTTTGAGCCATCATTAATAATGATGAACTCAAAATTAGAATATGACTGCACCAAAATACTTTTTATAGATTCATATATATATTTTTCCGCATTATAAACAGGCATTATTACTGTTATTAATTCTTTTGTATCTTCCATCATAATTTTACCCACGATTCGGGAATAATATCATGTTTAATATCTTTCTTAAACCATTTACTCGGAGCAATTACTGTTTTATTTTTATTTTCATTTAACCAAGCAGCCCACCAACTGAAAGAACTATTTGAAATTATATTATTTTTACATTTACTCATAAGCAACATATCTAATTCAACATGATAAGCATCACCTTGAACAAAACATATTTGATTATTAAAAAATATATTTTCCCTGCACCACTTTATATCATCAGAAAAAATGAAGAGAAGGGTTTTGTTATTAATAACACCTTTATTCATCAAATAATCAATGGCACGTCTAAAATATTTTTCACTACATGTACCATGAGTTTCATTTGCTATTTTACTGGAAACATAATCACCTCTTCTAATATGTAATGAACAAGTATCATTTTCTTTAATTAAATTAAGCAATTCATTTTGATAACTATTTAACTTGGTTTTAGGTTGAAATTCCTTTATCAACTCATGCCTAAATTCCTTAAAATATTTTTCAGTTTGAAAATAACCGACGATTTTTTTATTTATACTTTTAGTATCAATATCTGGATCATACTCTAAACTTTTCTCAACGTAATGCTTTCTGAACATTCCTTTTTTCATGAAATGTGGGATTTTTTCGGAAAATAAGTATTTTTCAAATGGCCATGCTTTTTTTACAAATTCTGAACTACAAGATAATTCAACTAATCTTAATGGATGAGTTTTATATTTTACTGCATCAGATATATCAACAGTCAAATTTTGATGAGTTCTTTTTGCAATAGCAAATGCAGTTGCATACTGAAACATCTGATTGCCAAGTCCCCCAATAATTTTAACTTCCATAAACACCTCCTGGTTGTTTAATAAACATAAAAGAAGTAACTAAAGAGATTAAGTAAAATAAACCGACACCGAAAATGATAATAAAATGGATAGCATTAATCATTTCAAATTTAGGAATGCAATGGGCAATTAACACAGAGGGTAGTACTATTATTATCCTCTTCATTAAGAAGATGGAATTTATTTTAAAATAAGAGATTTTTTTTACCGTAATTAAGCAAACGATAAAGGAGGCCAATTGTGCAACCCCAATAGCAAAAGCTATTAAAATACCCAAATTTACATTTAACAACCTGAACAAGACGATCGAAAAAGCCAGGCTTAATGAGCCAATTAAATAAGGAAAAATTCCTACCTTCATTTTCTTTTCACAAAAAAACACTAAAGACAAAGTATTGGTTGATATCCTAAAAAATTCACTCCATAAAGCTATTATACCTATATAGAAGTAAGGAAGATATTTATTGTCAACTAAAACCAAAAATATTTCGCGCATAAAGAAAGTACAAAAAAATAATACACTAGCATAAATTGCTATATTTTCATTAATATAAAAATCTAGATGTTGCTTTCTATTTTTGACATTATCCATATGCTTAAATAATGTTGGTTGAAATATCTGTGTCACTAAAGACTCAATCACTGACATTATTTGCCCTGACACAGCAAAACATACAGCTAGTATACCTAAAAACTTTAAGCCAAACATTTGCTCGACAGCAAATCGATATCCAGAGCTTTGAAACCAAATGAACAAAGTTGTTATCATAATTGGACAGCAAAAATTAAAAACTTCTTTTATGCTTACATTGATAGATTTAGGAATTGATTTTTGGAACGTATTTTTACATCTCAGATATACAACGCATATACATAAAGAAATAAAATTGCCAATTATGATTCCTGCAACCCAGTAATATATACTAACAGTTTGTTTAGCTATGCTATATTCAATAAATAAATATGCCCCTGATAAACTTAATACAGAAGTCATCAACGTCATAATGGAAAATACTATCTTAAAATTTAAGATATTTAAAGTATATAATAGAAATTGATTTAGAGATAAACATACTATATATAAATAACAGAATAACATCCAAAATGGTGTATTTATTCCTTTAAACAAACATTCACCAAGTCCATACAAAATCACATAAATAAGCGAAAAACACAAAACAAAATTAATATATCGATTAATGTATTGGGTTAGTACTCCCTCTCTCCACCATAAATAAGTGTTGCGATTCACATATTGTCCTATTGGATTAATTATACCCAATGATGCCAACATATAGATTGCTAAAAAAATATAATACTCCCCCATTTGCTCATTGCTTAAAATCGTTGTCATCAATCTCATTGTGAATAAACTAATGAGAATCTGTAGAATTCTGGCTATAAGCAAGATAATTATTTCTTTTTTGTTCATAACTTTAATTCATTTGTTAAGCAAATAATTTTATCCTTCGCCACTTTACCTATAATACAATCGTTTTGTGTTAAATCTTCGAATTCATTATCGTAGAACATCGAACTTGTACTAACTGCATCAACCTTATGTTCACCTTGACCAATTGAGACATTATTTGCAATAGATGTGTAATTCCCAATGATACTTTTAGTTATATATACATTTTTCCCTATATAACAACACTTTCCAATTACTGAATGTTTATCCACATGACTTGTTAAGTTTATTATTGCTGAGTCCGGTATTTTTTTTCTTTTCTTTTTTATAAACAACAATACATTTATAATAATTTTTAATATTCTCATAAACCATCACCGTTTAAAAATTTTGTAATAAATTCAACCTGTTCATTCATTAATGCTATATTACCGCGCGATTCCACATTCAGGCGCACCACCGGTTCGGTGTTGGAGGAGCGCAGGTTAAAGCGCCAGTCGGCAAAGGTCATACTGATGCCATCGGTGCGATCCACCGCCAGCGCCTCACGGCTAAAATGCTGTTCCA
>OGEB01001154.1_pt1 | contig 12062 bp, 10 predicted proteins | sample 1570541 | NCBI WGS metagenome assembly OGEB01 (sample SAMEA2581975, study PRJEB24529) | metagenome | biome: Human gut stool | place: China | collected 2011 | reverse complement strand
GACGACGAAGCGGCGACTGTCTGGTCAGCTTCGGCGCGCAGTATAGAGGGTTTACCGCCCGTTGTCATCCTTCTGTCGTCATCCCAACCTGCAGGGTGGCGGCGATATTGCGCGACGCGCGGTAAATGTTATCAAACGCCCCGCGAAATGCCTCTTCCAGCGTCGAAACTGTGGTTAACACGCTGAAAACCGCATCGATACCGTGCTGGTGAACCACGCCAACGTCGTGGGTCAGGCTGCCAGCAATACCGATCACCGGCTTACGGTATTTTTTCGCCACCCGGGCTATCCCCACCGGCACCTTACCGTGAATAGACTGGCTATCGATCCGCCCTTCTCCGGTGACCACCAGCGAGCAGTCATGGATCTGCTCTTCCAGCTTCAGCGCCTCGGTAACGATCTCAATCCCGCTACGCAGTTCCGCATTAAGAAAAGCCATCAGCGCCGCGCCCATGCCGCCGGCCGCTCCCGCGCCGGGGATCGACTTCACGTACACCTGCAGCGACGCCTTAATGACGTCGGCGAAGTGCGCCAGATTACGATCCAGCTCAACGATCATCGCCTCGGTCGCCCCTTTCTGCGGGCCAAAGATCCGCGACGCGCCGCGCTCGCCCACCAGCGGGTTAGTGACGTCACAGGCCACGTGGATCATCCTGTCACGTAAGCGTGGATCGATGGCGGAAAGATCGATCCGGCTCAGACGGCTCAGGCTACCGCCGCCATGGCCGATCTCCTGCCCCTCGGCGTCACAAAGGCGGGCGCCTAGCGCCTGCATCATCCCCGCTCCACCGTCGTTGGTCGCACTGCCGCCGATACCGATAATGATCCGTTTCGCGCCATGTTCCAGCGCCTGTAATATCAGCTCGCCGGTACCGCGTGAAGTGGTGATGAGAGGGTTGCGTTTTTCGGGCGGAACGAGTCCCAGGCCACTGGCCGCCGCCATCTCAATAAACGCAGTGACGCCATCGCCGGACATGCCCCAGCAGGCCTCCACTTTCTCGCCCAGCGGGCCAGTCACCCATGCGGAATGTTCCGTTCCCTGCGTCGCGGCAATCATCGCCTCCACCGTTCCCTCGCCGCCGTCGGCGACGGGCATGGAAACATACTGCGCGTCAGGGAAAATTTCCCGAAATCCTTTTTCTATCGCCTGAGCTACCTCGGTGGCAGAAAGGCTTTCTTTGTAAGAGTCTGGGGCAATGACGATTTTCATAATTTTGTAGCCTGACAGTGCCGCGCAAGGCAAGAATAACAGGGCGCGCAAGGCGCCCTTCTTGTTAGCGAGTGACTTCCACTTTCGCCAGTTTTTCGTAGTAGCACGCCAGCGCGCTATGGTCCGCGGTGCCCAGACCGTCTGCGCGCAGCGCCTGCATCATCTCCATCACCGCCGCTGTCAGCGGCAGCTGAGCGCCCACGCCGTGTGAGGTATCCAACGCATTGGCCAGATCTTTAATATGCAGGTCGATACGGAAACCCGGCTTGAAGTTACGATCCATCACCATCGGCGCTTTGGCATCCAGCACGGTACTGCCCGCCAGGCCGCCACGGATCGCCTGATAGACCAGATCCGGATTGACGCCAGCTTTGGTCGCCAGAGTCAGCGCTTCAGACATCGCTGCGATGTTCAGGGCGACAATCACCTGGTTAGCCAGTTTGGTGACGTTGCCCGCGCCGATGTCGCCGGTATGCACCACGGAGCCCGCCATCGCTTTCATCAGATCGTAGTATTTATCAAAGATCGCCTTATCGCCGCCGACCATCACCGACAGGGTGCCGTCGATGGCTTTTGGTTCGCCGCCGCTCACCGGCGCGTCCAGCATTTCAACACCTTTGGCCCTCAGCGCTTCGCTGATTTCCCGGCTCGCCAGCGGCGCGATAGAGCTCATATCAATCACCACGGTGCCCGGCTTTGCCCCTTCGATAATGCCGTTTTCTCCCAGCGCCACCTCTTTCACATGCGGAGAGTTCGGCAGCATGGTGATAATGACGTCGCATTGTTCGGCAATCGCCTTCGGCGTCGTGGCGGTCTCTGCACCCGCGGCGATCACGTCGGCAATCGCTTCCGGGTTACGGTCGGACACCACCAGCGAATAACCGGCTTTCAGCAAATTTTTGCTCATCGGTTTGCCCATAATGCCAAGACCGATAAAACCCACTTTGATTGTCATAATGTTCTCTCTTTTCATCCTGGTGATTATTTTTTAAACGCATCAGCAAGTTTCTGCGTTGCTGAGCGGAAGACGCCCAGATCGCTGCCGACGGCGACGAAAGTCGCCCCCCATTCCAGATAGCGGCGCGCATCAGCTTCCACTGGCGCCAGAATGCCGCTTGGCTTACCGTGCTTCTTCGCGCTGGCAAAGATATGTTGGATAGCGTGCTGTACCTCAGGATGGGCGGCATTGCCGAGATGGCCTAAAGCGGCAGCCAGGTCACTCGGGCCAACGAACACCCCGTCCACACCCTCGGTCGCGGCAATCGCCTCGACGTTATCTACCCCGGTCTGGCTCTCAATCTGCACCAGAATGGAAATGTTCTTGTTGGACTGGGCGAAGTAGTCCGGCACGGTGCCAAACATATTGCCGCGGTGGGAAACGGAGACCCCGCGGATCCCTTCCGGCGGATAGCGGGTCGACGCCACCGCCTGCGCCGCCTGCTCAGCCGTCTCGACGAACGGCACCAGGAAGTTATAGAAGCCGATGTCCAGCATGCGCTTGATGATGATCGGCTCATTGGTCGGCACACGGACTACCTGCGCGCTGGAGCTGCCCTTCAGCGCCATCAGCTGTGGGATAAGCGTGGTCACGTCGTTCGGCGCGTGTTCCGCATCCAGCACCAGCCAGTCGAAACCGGCCAGACCCAGCACCTCAGTACTGATCGGGTTAGCCAGCGCGCACCAGCAGCCAATCTGCACCTGATGAGCCGCCAGCGCGGCCTTAAATTTGTTCGGGAAAATTGCGTTATCCATAATTTTTACCTTGCGTTAATCGTTGCTTACTTCTGCAATTCCATACGTTTGATATCGCCAACCACAAACAGGTAGCAGACCATCATCATCAGCGCGGAGCCGCCAACAAAAATCAGTGCGCCATTGAATGAGTGCAGTTCGCTTACGATGTAGCCAATAACCAGCGGCGTGGCGATCGAGGCCACATTGCCAAAGACGTTGAATACCCCGCCGCACAGGCCAACAATCTCTTTCGGCGCAACATCCGAGATAACCGGCCAGCCCAGCGCGCCAAAGCCTTTACCAAAGAACGCCAGCGCCATCAGCGTAATAACCAGCGGCGTGCTGGCCGTGTAGTTACACAGAATAATGGACGATGCCAGCAGCATTCCGAGTACTATCGGTAACTTACGCGCAAAAGTCAGCGTACAGCCGCGGCCAATCAGATAATCCGAAAACAGCCCGCCCAGTACGCCGCCGGCAAAACCAAACAGCGCCGGAATTGAAGCCATGAAGCCGACTTTCAGAATTGACATTCCCTTGTCCTGCACGAGGTAGATCGGAAACCACGTCAGGAAGAACCAGGTAATGGTGTTGAGGAAATACTGACCGAAAAATACGCCTAACATCATTCGGTTGGTCAGCAACTGACGGATATAATCCATCTTCGGCCCGGCCGCCTGGGTCGTCTCTTTTTTGTGGTCCATATCGACCACCGCGCCGCCTTCAGAGATATACTTCAGCTCCGCCGCGGACATTCGCGGATGATCGGTGGGGTTATGCACAAACTTCACCCAGATGACGGTGAGCACAAACCCTATTATCCCCATCACGGTAAAGACATGCTCCCAACCCAGCGCGAAGGTCAGCCAGCCGAGTAGCGGCGAGAATAACGCCAGCGAAAAATATTGCGCCGCATTAAAAATAGCCGAAGCGGTGCCCCGCTCTTTGGCCGGAAACCAGGCCGCCACAATGCGGGCGTTGGCGGGAAACGAGGGCGCTTCGGAAAAGCCCAGCATAAAACGCATAAAGAACATGGAGACCCCAGCCCAGGCGAGCGGGAACACATCAATAAAGCCCTGCAGGAAGGTAAACAGCGACCAGAAAAACAGGCTGTATGAGTAAACCTTCTTCGATCCAAATTTATCCAGCAGCCAACCACCAGGGATCTGCATCAGCAGATAAGCCCAGCCGAAGGCGGAAAAAATGTATCCCATCGACACCGCGCTGAGCCCCAGCTCTTTCGCGACTTCAGTACCGGCGATAGACAACGTCGCGCGGTCGCCATAGTTCACCGCCGTCACGACAAATATCATCAATAGAATTAAATAGCGGGTCGGTATTCCTTTTTTCTCATCTAATGTAGAATCCAGAATCATTTAGACATTCCTCAGGCACAGAACACCTTTTATAATTGCTTTAAGCGGTTTCTTATTTATTTAAAAGACGATATTGAAGCTATCTATTCGCATATCGAATACCTCAAAAACATGACTCAGTATAATCAGCACGCCTCCGCCAGACACTATGCATAACCACAATATAAAGTCATTATTTAACGCTAAAATTAGGCTTATGCCATAAGCCATGGGCGCTAATCCACAGTTCTTACGATTGCCTGCCCTGCTGGGGTTACCACCTCAGCAAGGAGTGATGTAGATCACATTTTAAAATCAATACAGCTGACATCCTTTATTCCATCATACTGATACGTAGTAAATGAATTAGCGTTTTATTTTATTATTAGCACCTGTTTGGAGATGACTGGACAATGGCTGACATTGCAATTCGACAACAATCGCCAACCGCGTTTTATATTAAAGTTGACCCGACAGATAACGTGGCGATTATTGTCAACGATCGGGGATTGACCGCCGGAACACGTTTCCCGGACGGCCTGACGCTCGTCGAACACATCCCACAGGGTCATAAAGTAGCCCTGGTGGATATCCCTGCCCGCGGTGAAATCATCCGCTACGGAGAAGTGATTGGCTTCGCCGTGCGCGACATCCCACAGGGAAGCTGGATTGACGAATCGCTGGTGGAACTGCCCACCGCCCCGCCGTTGAACACCCTGCCGCTGGCGACCAAAGTGCCTGAACCCCTACCGCCTCTGGAAGGCTATACCTTTGAAGGGTACCGCAATGCCGATGGCAGCGTGGGCACCAAGAACCTGCTGGGCATCACCACCAGCGTGCACTGTGTTGCGGGCGTGGTTGATTATGTGGTGAAAATCATTGAACGCGACCTGCTGCCGAAATACCCCAACGTCGACGGCGTGGTAGGCCTGAACCACCTCTACGGTTGCGGCGTGGCGATTAATGCGCCGGCGGCGGTAGTGCCAATTCGCACTATCCACAATATCGCCCTCAACCCGAATTTCGGCGGTGAGGTGATGGTCATTGGCCTCGGCTGTGAAAAGCTGCAGCCGGAACGCCTGCTGCAGGGCACGGAAGACGTCAAAAGTATCCCGGTGGACAGCGCCAGCATCGTCAGCCTGCAGGATGAAAAGCATGTTGGTTTTAAATCGATGGTCGATGACATTCTGCAGGTCGCCGAGCGCCACCTGGTGAAACTGAACCAGCGCCAGCGGGAAACCTGTCCGGCTTCAGAGCTGGTGGTCGGCATGCAGTGCGGCGGCAGCGACGCCTTCTCCGGTGTGACCGCCAACCCGGCGGTGGGTTATGCATCCGACCTGCTGGTGCGCTGCGGCGCGACGGTGATGTTCTCGGAAGTGACCGAAGTCCGCGACGCCATCCATCTGTTAACCCCGCGGGCGATTAACGAAGAGGTCGGCAAACGCCTGCTGGAAGAGATGGCCTGGTACGATAACTATCTCGACATGGGCAAAACCGACCGCAGCGCCAACCCCTCCCCCGGCAACAAAAAAGGCGGCCTGGCTAACGGTGGAAAAAGCGCTGGGTTCTATTGCTAAATCAGGTAAAAGCGCCATCGTCGAGGTGCTCTCTCCAGGCCAGCGCCCGACCAAACGCGGCCTGATTTATGCCGCTACCCCCGCCAGCGATTTTGTCTGCGGCACCCAGCAGGTCGCCTCTGGCATTACCGTGCAGGTGTTCACCACCGGTCGCGGCACGCCGTATGGCCTGATGGCGGTACCCGTAATAAAAATGGCGACCCGTACCGAGCTGGCCAACCGCTGGTATGACTTAATGGACATTAACGCCGGGACCATCGCCACTGGCGAAGAGACGATTGAGGATGTCGGGCGGAAGCTGTTCGAATTTATTCTCGACGTCGCCAGCGGACGCAAGAAAACCTTCTCCGATCAATAGGGCCTGCACAACCAGCTGGCGGTGTTTAACCCGGCGCCGGTGACCTGATCGAGAGCGTGAGAATTTAACTACTTTTAGCCCGGATTTATCCGGGCTTGTTGGTTACGGATGCTGTGCGGCAAGGAAAGCGATTCTGCCCTTTTCTTCCGACATTTCTTCCGACATTTCTTCCGACATTTCTTCCGACATGTAGGAGGACGCTCAAGCAGCTCTTCACTATCTGAAGGGCTGCTTGCCAGACTTCAATTGGGTCTACAGGATCACTCCCCCTGCTGCTCCAGGGCGTACTTATACAACGCATTTTTCTTCACGCCGTGGATCTCCGCGGCCAGCGCGGCGGCTTTCTTCAGCGGCAGCTCCGCTTGCAGCAGCGCCAGGGTACGCAGCGCGGCTGCCGGCAGCGCCTCTTCCTGGGCCTTAAAGCCTTCGACAATCAACACCATCTCGCCTTTGCGGCGGTTTTCGTCTTCCTTCACCCACGCCACCAGCTCGCCAATCGGCGCGCCGTGGATAGACTCCCAGGTTTTGGTCAGCTCGCGGGCCAGCACCACGTAGCGGGATTCTCCCAGTACCGCGCAGATATCTTCCAGACTCTCCACCAGACGGTGCGTTGACTCATAGAAGATGAGAGTGCGCGGTTCTTCTTCCAGCGCCTTCAGGGTATCGCGGCGGCCTTTCGATTTCGCCGGCAGGAAGCCTTCATAGCAGAAACGGTCGGAAGGCAGACCGGCGGCGCTCAGGGCGGCGATGGCCGCACAGGGACCCGGCAGCGGCACCACGCGAATATTCGCTTCGCGGCAGGTGCGCACCAGATGATAGCCAGGGTCGTTAATCAGCGGCGTGCCGGCATCGGAGACCAGCGCGATGTTTTGCCCTTCTTTCAGTTTAGCGAGAAGTGTTTCCGCCTTTTGCTGCTCGTTATGGTCGTGAAGCGCAAATAAGCGGGCGTTAATCGCAAAATGTTGCAGCAGCAAACCGGTGTGGCGGGTATCTTCCGCAGCAATTAAATCAACAGCTTGCAACACTTCCAGTGCGCGCTGCGTGATATCAGACAGATTCCCTATCGGAGTGGGCACAATATAGAGCTGCCCCTGAGAATTATCCGCTGATTCGTGTTGTTTCATTGTCTCGTCCGTATTGCCGATTTAATATTGAGCATTGAGCCAAAAAAATATCACTGGACACTTATGGTACCGTCAACATTTCTTCGTTCTAAGCCCGCGCGCTGTCTGCCCGTATTGCTGGCGACGCTTCTTTTTGCTGGCTGCGGCACCCACACGCAGGATCAAAGCACGGCGTTTATGCAGGGTACATCGCAGGCCAACTCCAGTTTCTACCTACAGCAGATGCAGCAAAGCACGAATGATAGCAAGACCAACTGGCAATTACTCGCCATTCGTGCACTGCTGCAGGAAGGGAAGAAGCAGCAGGCCATCGACCTGTACAACCAGCTGCCGTCGAACCTGAACAGCACCCAGGCCCGTGAACAGTCGCTGCTGGCGGTGGAAGTGAAGCTGGCGCAAAACGACTATCAGGGCGCTCGTACTCTGCTGGCAAAGCTCGACCCGACAAGCCTGGATCAACCCCAGCAGGCGCGCTACTGGCAGGCGCAAATCGATGCCAGCCAGGGCAAACCATCGCTGACCCTGCTGCGCGCCTTAATCGCCCAGCAGCCGCTGCTGAGCGACGCGAAACAGCGTCAGAAAAATATTGATGCGACGTGGCAAGCGCTCACCTCGATGCCCCAGGACCAGGCCAATGCGCTGGTGATCAACGCCGATGAAAATACCCTCCAGGGCTGGCTGGATCTGCAGCGGATGTGGTTTGACAACCGCAACGATCCGACGCTGCTGAAAGCAGGCGTTAAAGACTGGCAGACGCGCTATCCGCAAAATCCGGGCGCCAAAATGCTGCCGACGGCGCTGGTGAACATGCAAAACTATAAGCCCGCGTCCACCAACAAGATTGCGCTTTTTCTGCCGCTGAACGGTCAGGCGTCGATCTTCGGCCGCACTATCCAGCAGGGCTTTGAAGCCGCCAAAAATGGTGCGCCGTCGGTGACGGGTAGCGCCGTTCCCGCGCAGGTTGCCCAGGCGGCGAATGTCTCCGGTAATGATGATGTAGTGAGTCCGTCGCAGGCAGAAGTCAGCGATCTAACCGCCACCGGAAGCCGCGCTGAACCAGTGCAAGCCCCGGCACAAGACCAGGCGGCGCCTGCCGCGGAACCTACAGCCCAGGCGCCGGCAGCGTCCGCCACGCCGCAGACCACCGCTTCCCCGGTCACTCAGCCGGTCACCGCCCCGACCGCACAGCCTCAGCCCGCAGTCGCCAGCGCCGCCAATCCCTCTGCGGAACTGAAAATTTACGACACCACCAGCCAGCCCATCAGTCAGTTGCTTGCCCAGGCTCAGCAGGATGGCGCCACTTTAGTCGTCGGGCCGCTGCTGAAAGAGAACGTAGATGATGTGATTAAGAGCAACACGCCGCTCAATGTACTGGCCCTCAACCAGCCGGAGAAAGTCGAAAGCCGCGCTAACCTCTGCTATTTCGCGCTTTCCCCGGAAGACGAAGCGCGTGACGCGGCCCGACATATCCACCAACAGGGCAAGCAGACGCCACTGCTGCTGGTTCCGCGCGGTGCGCTGGGCGATCGCGTGGTTAGCGCGTTTGCCGACGAATGGCTGAAGCTGGGCGGCGCCAGCGTCCTGCAGCAGCGTTTTGGATCCACGGCCGAGCTGCGCGCCGGCGTCAACGGCGGAGGGGGCATTGCGCTGACCGGCACCCCGGTCTCCACCCTGCCTTCGGCCCAGAACAGTTCCCTCGGCAGTGCGGATGAGATGCCGGTGAGCAGCGGCGGCAGCGTGGACGCCGCCTATATCCTCGCCACCCCGGAACAGATTGCCTATATCAAACCCATGATCGCCATGCGCAACGGCAGTCAAAACAATGTCACCCTGTACGCCAGCTCGCGCAGCGCCCAGGGCACCGCAGGGCCGGATTTCCGTCTGGAGATGGAAGGGCTGCAGTATAGTGAGATCCCGATGCTGGCCGGCAGCAACCCGGCGCTGATGCAGCAGGCGCTGTCCGCTGTACGTAATGACTACTCGCTGGCGCGCCTGTATGCCATGGGAGCTGACGCCTGGTCACTGGCGAACCACTTCACGCAAATGCGCCAAACGCCGGGCTTCGAGCTGAACGGCAATACCGGCGATCTGACGGCCACCCAGGACTGCGTGATTAACAGGAAACTGTCATGGCTCAAGTACCAGCAGGGAAAAATCGTTCCGGCCAGCTAAGCAAACAGACTGGCGATGCCTGGGAAAACCAGGCTCGCCGCTGGCTGGAAGGCCAGGGCCTGCGTTTTATCGCCGCCAATGCCCGCGAGCGTGGCGGCGAAATTGACCTCATCATGCGCGACGGCGCCGTCACCGTTTTTGTCGAGGTGCGCTACCGCCGTAGCGCCCGGTACGGTGACGCGGCGGCCAGCGTCACCCCGCAAAAACAACAACGACTGCTTAAAGCCGCCCGTTTGTGGCTCTGCCGACAGAATGGGAGCTTTGAGACTGTGGATTGCCGTTTCGATGTGGTAGCCTTCACCGGAAACGACATCCAATGGCTAAAAAACGCCTTTGGCGAATAGCGTAATACCAGAAGTAAGGGATCCCGTGCTCGACAGAATCAAAGCCTGCTTTACCGAAAGCATTCAAACCCAAATTGCCGCAGCGGAAGCACTCCCGGACGCCATCTCCCGGGCGGCGATGACGCTCGTCCAGTCCCTGCTTAACGGCAACAAAATCCTCTGTTGTGGTAATGGCACCTCCGCCGCCAACGCACAGCATTTTGCTGCCAGCATGATTAATCGTTTTGAAACGGAACGCCCTGGTTTACCCGCCATTGCACTTAATACCGATAATGTGGTCTTAACCGCCATCGCCAACGATCGCCTGCATGACGAGATCTACGCCAAGCAGGTGCGCGCTCTGGGACACGCCGGCGATGTGCTGCTGGCGATCTCTACGCGCGGAAACAGTCGGGACATCGTCAAGGCGGTGGAAGCCGCCGTGACCCGCGACATGACCATCGTCGCGTTAACCGGCTATGACGGCGGTGAGCTGGCTGGCCTCTTAGGTCAGCAGGATGTCGAAATCCGCATCCCCTCGCATCGCAGCGCGCGTATTCAGGAGATGCATATGCTAACCGTCAACTGTCTGTGCGATTTGATAGATAACACCCTTTTTCCACACCAGGACGATTAAGGAGAACACATGAAGGCTCTCTCGCCCCTCGCCATCCTGCTTTCTGCACTATTGCTGCAGGGCTGCGTTGCCGCCGCGGTAGTCGGAACGGCAGCTGTCGGCACTAAAGCCGCAACGGACCCGCGTACGGTGGGAACCCAGGTCGATGACAGCACCCTGGAACTGCGCGTCAATAGCGCCTTGTCGAAAGATGAACAGATTAAGAAACAGGCCCGCATCAACGTCACGGCTTATCAGGGCAAAGTCCTGCTGACCGGCCAGTCGCCAACGCCGGACCTCTCTGCCCGCGCCAAGCAAATCGCCATGGGCGTGGAAGGGACCACGGAAGTGTTTAATGAAGTGCGCCAGGGCCAGCCGATTGGTTTAGGGACCGCCTCGTCTGATACCTGGATCACCACCAAGGTGCGTTCGCAGCTCCTGAGCACCGATCAGGTCAAATCCTCGAACGTGAAGGTGACCACGGAAAACAGCGAAGTCTTCCTGATGGGGCTGGTGACCGAGCGCGAAGGCCGGGCTGCCGCGGATATTGCCAGCCGGGTGAGCGGCGTGTCCCGGGTGACTACCGCCTTTACCTACATCAAATAAACCTGCAGTCTCCCGGCTGGCGCTGCGCTTAGCCGGGCTACCGTCCCCTGTCCGTTGTGTGCCGGGTAAGGCGTAGCCGCCCGCCAATCCGGCTTTTACGGCAAACTACACCAGCGCCAGCGCACCGACAATCGCCCCGCACAGCGCCACCAGTCCGCCCGTCAGCCACAGCGCTTTGGCCGGGAAGGCTTTGCGCAGCATAATCAGCGACGGCACGCTCACCGCCGGCAGAGTGATGAGCAGCGCCAGCGCGGGCGCTGTCCCCATGCCAGCCAGCATCATCGTCTGCACAATCGGAATTTCCGCCGCGGTAGGGATCACAAACAGGCAGCCGGCGATCGCCATCGCGATGACCCAGAACAACGTGTTATCCACCGCGCCATCGGCGTGCGGGAACAGCCAGACCCGCGCCGCTCCCAGCACCAGTACCGCGAGGATATAAACCGGGATCGTGTTCCAGAACAGGGTCCACAGCGCCCGCAGCCAGCGGCTAAAGAAGCTGTCTCTGGCCGCTTCAGACGGTGCAGCAGGCACCGCTACCGGCTGCGTCGCCGCCTCTTTCACCCATTTCTGCACCAGGGTCGCAACAATCAGCACCGTCGCCAGGCCAGCGACCAGGCGAACCAGCGCAAACTGCCAGCCCAGGACAAAGCCCATAAACACCAGCGTCGCCGGATTGAGTAGCGGGTTCCCCATCCAGAATGCCAGCGCCCCGCCCATCGACACCTGTTGTTTACGCATGCCGGCCGCGACCGGCGCGGCGCAGCAGGTGCAGATCATGCCAGGCAGTGAAAAAATCGCCCCCAGCAGCGTGCCCTGAAAACGCGATTGTCCCAGGGTGCGCAGCAGCCAATCGCGCGGGATGAGCACCTGAATCAGCGACCCGAGCAGCACGCCGAGCACTGCCGCTTTCCAGACGGCGAGGAAGTAAACCATCGCATAGTCCCACCCGGCTTTCAGCGGATTGGCGTCGGCCTGGGCGAGAAT
>OGEB01001145.1_pt1 | contig 12275 bp, 10 predicted proteins | sample 1570541 | NCBI WGS metagenome assembly OGEB01 (sample SAMEA2581975, study PRJEB24529) | metagenome | biome: Human gut stool | place: China | collected 2011 | reverse complement strand
ATATGTGTCCCTTCTTGGCTGTAAATAATAAGTTTTCCCGAAAATACGAAGATTAATAGGTTATCCGTGGTTGTGGTATTAAACAGGGAATCTCCGGCTCTCAGTATTTTGCATTCAAGTTGATTTAGATAACGCTTCATGTAGGAACTTAAGGATTTTCGAGGATAGCCAATGTTTTTCTGTTAGGAAGGTATTCCAACATACCTTTTGAGTAGGTGACTTTCTGTTGTCCGTTGTTGTCCGCATAAATAATGAAATACTCTATTTGGGGGATGGATTGTGCCAGTAGCTTCGCTTTCTCGACTCCCAAAACCATGAAAGTCGTAGCGTAAGCGTCTGCTGTCATACAATCTTCCGCCACGATTGTCGCACTAAGAATATTTTGTCCAGCGGGATAACCGGTCGCAGGATTGATCGTATGGGCATATTTCTTACCATCCTTGATGTAGAAGTTTCGGTAGTCACCAGAAGTAGCCACCCCCCCTTTTTGGCATAATTGTACGATCTCTTCAACATCATTTGTTACGCCACTTGTCCCTATTTCCGGCTTGTTGATGCCGACTCGCCAACAGTCACCTTGTTGATTTACGCCTTTCATGGTGACCTCACCACCTATTTCTACCATGTAGTTCTTTACGCCTTCTTTTTCCAGCAGGCGGGCGATAACATCGCAAGCATAACCTTTTGCGATGGACGAACAATTCAATAGAATCCGGGGATCTTCTTTGATGATTTTCTTTCCTTCCAATCTTACTTTTTGATAACCGACGAAAGCCTTGATGCTATCGATCATCTGCGGGGTTACGCTGTCCATCTTACTGAATCCGAATCCCCATAGATTAATTAATGGAGCGCAAGTAATATCAAAAGCTCCTCCTGATTTTTTGGAGATTTCTTCCGCCTTAATGAATACTTCGGTAAACCATTCATCTACCTCCACATCCTCGTTATTATTGACTTTAGCGATCGTGGAGTTGGGGTTGAAAGGATTTAAGGAGAGGTTAAAACGTTGCAGCTCGCTGTCGATCTTATCGGTTAGGATTTGCTTGGCCTTGTATTTGATGTGGTAACTTGTATGAAAAACAGAACCACTCTCTTCGAAATATTGGCCCTTGTCCGAGCAAGCCGTAAGCGATAAGATCAACAGGCTGACTAATATGGAAATATTCTTGCGCATCATTATGAAATTTTATGTCGCGAACTTACATAAAAAATTCCATATATGCCCCTTTCATGGGGGAGACGCTATTGTGTGTATAAATATCAAGGATTCCTTTTTTATATTGTGACTCTGGTTTTATCCAATGTGCACGCCTTTCGGATAGGATCTTTTCTATTTCTTCCGCGCTTCTCTCGATACCGCCGGTACCGATTATATCCAATCTTCTCGCTGGAATATCGATACGGATCAAGTCATCGTTCTCTACCAAGGCGATCGGTCCCCCCTCGGAAGCCTCCGGGGATACATGTCCGATCGCCGGGCCTCGGGTCGCTCCGGAGAAACGACCGTCGGTGATCAATGCGATGGTCTCTACCAACTCAGGATCGGAGGCGATCGCTTCTGTCGTATAAAACATTTCTGGCATTCCACTTCCTTTCGGTCCTTCATAACGGATAAATACCGCTTCTCCCGGGTGGATTTTCTTTTGTAATACCGCCTCAATAGCGTTCTCCTCACAATCGAATACCCTCGCTTTCAGGGTGACTTGCATCAAGCGGGGTGAAATCGCCGAATGTTTTACGACTGCCCCTTCGGGCGCTAAATTTCCTTTCAATATAGCGATGGCTCCTTGTGCCTTGATCGGTGTGTGAAGAGGTTTGATAATATCGCCAACCTTTACTCCTAGGGCAGGAAGATATTTATGGCAATTCTCATAGAAGCCGTTGAGCTGTAAATCTTTTAAGTTTTCTCCCAATGTTCTGCCGGTAACGGTCTTGACATCGAGATGGAGGAATTCCTTGATTTCTTTCATGATCGCCGGTACGCCTCCCGCATACCAGAAATATTCGCCGGGCCAAAAACCGCTGGGACGTATATTTAAAAGGTAGGGGATCTTACGATGTATCTTGTCGAACAAATCCGGTGATAACTGGATTCCCAGTTCATGGGCGATAGCTGGAAGATGAAGCAGGCTGTTGCTGGAACCCGCTATGGCGGCATGTACCATGATCGCATTTTCAAACGCTTGTATCGTCATGATATCGGAGGGTTTTAACTCTTCTTTCGCCCGTCCGAGTGCATGTTCTCCGGCTTTACGGGCGGTTTCTTTTAACTCGGGTAAATGGGCGGGGATCAAGGCGGAGCCCGGTAAAGCGATGCCAAGCGCTTCTGCCATTACTTGCATCGTGGAGGCGGTACCCATGAAAGAGCAAGCTCCACAATCCGGACATGCGTCACGCTTATAAACCATGAATTGTTCTTCCGTTATTTCCTTTCGCTCGTATTGGGCGCTATAGGTACCGATTTGTTCTAACGTGAGTAGGTTGGGACCGGCTTTCATTATACCACCGGGCATGAATATAGCAGGCATATCTAGCCGGGCTATCGCCATCAAATGCGCAGGGACGGATTTGTCGCAACTGGCTATAAAGACACCAGCGTCGAAAGGAGTCGCTTTTACATGAGTTTCCATCATGGCGGCCATGATATCACGGGAGACTAATGAGTAGTTCATACCATCGTGTCCCTGCGCCTCTCCATCACAAATATCGGTGACGAAGTAGTTTGCGGCACGTCCCCCCTTTTCCTTTATACCGATTCCGGCCTCGTCCACCAATTTATCCAGATGGGCGCTTCCCGGATGGCTATGTCCGTAACTGCTTTCTACAATGATTTGCGGTTTACTCAATTCGTCGATTTTCCAACCGCTGCCTAGCCGGAGTGAATCCAGCTCCGGCGCTAGTTTTCGTAATTGCTGGCTTTTCATGTCTATTAATTAATGTATAAGGTTATTTATTCAATAAGGTATCCCTAGCTAAAGAATAAATGCTCTATTAAAATTTTTGTACCGATACCGATTAAGATTAAACCTCCGATGAGGTCCAGCTTCAAGTCGATTCTCTTGCCGAATCGGTTACCGAAATAGACACCGAAGGCAGAGATAGCGAAGGTGACAACACCGATAGTCGAGGCTTGCAGCAAGAGTGGTGATTTTAAGATCGCCAGAGAGATTCCTACGGCGAGGGCATCGATACTTGTCGCTATTCCCAATCCGCATAATGTCCGGTTACATAGAGGATCGAATTTCCCGTCTTCCTCCTCTTCCTTCGTGCTATCGTATATCATTTTTCCACCTAAGTAAAGCAAGAGGGTAAATGCGATCCAATGGTCGAAGGCGCAAATGTATTTTTCGAATCCTAATCCCATCGTATAACCGATCACGGTCATTCCGGCTTGGAATATACCGAGCACGCTCGCTATCTTAATAATATTACCGGCGGTGCAGTTGTTCTTAAGAACTGCGCCGCCGGTAACTGATACTGCTAGGCTATCCATGGATAAGCCGATCGCTAGTAGCAGAACTTCAATGTATAACATACTAGAATGATTCCCGTTTAATAATTTCTTCTATGGGCTTACGTTTCTTTGGAGTCTCATCGAATAATGCCGGGTCGGAAGGATAGCCGAACGGTATCAGTACAACAGGCTCGATCGTTTCCGGAATTTTAAAATGTTTACGGCAAAGCTCCGTGTCGAAATTGCAAACCCAACAAGTTCCCAATCCTTGTTCGGCAGCGGCTAAACAAATGTGTTCCGTGGCGATAGCCGTATCGATATCCATATGATCCTTATGATCGCCCCGTTTCCAAGATTGCTGATGATCTCCGCAAACGATCAAGTAATAAGGCGCTTGCTTGAACCATTCCCGGGGATAGCATTCTTGTAATTTAGCTTTTCCTTCCGCGCTTTGAACCCATACAAAATACCAAGGTTGATAATTTACCGCCGAAGGGGCCAAACGAGCTGCTTCTAGGATATAATCAATCTTTTCTTGCTCCACATTTTTGGGGGCATACTTTCGGATAGAACAACGTTTTCTCGCTAATTCTAGGAAACTCATATCTCATCCTCTATTTTATAGTTATTGCGATTCGGAGAATTGCGGGAAATCAACTCCCCGATAAAGCCCGCTAGGAACATCTGGGTTCCCAGAATCATCGCTGTCAATGAAATATAGAAATAAGGGGAACTTGTAACCAAAGGTCTTAGATCTCCAGAGTACATCGAGATCAATTTCATGCTGAGTACGATTACTAGAGCGATAAAACCGATGAAGAACATAGCGCTTCCCCATAAACCGAAGAAGTGCATCGGTTTCTTTCCGAATTTGGAAGTAAACCAAAGCGTGATCAAATCAAGATAACCGTTCACGAAGCGATCCAACCCGAATTTAGTGGTTCCGTACTTGCGGGCTTGATGTTTCACTACTTTCTCGCCAATCTTGTGAAATCCGGCAATCTTAGCTAAATAAGGTATGTAACGGTGCATATCGTTATACACCTCTATATTTTTAATGACAACATTCTTATACGCTTTCAATCCGCAATTGAAATCGTGTAAGTTCTTTATTCCCGAGAATTTACGAGCTGTCGCGTTGAATAATTTCGTGGGGATCGTCTTAGACAACGGGTCATATCTTTTCTTTTTCCAGCCGGATACCAGATCGTACCCGTCTTCGGTGATCATCCGGTAAAGTTCGGGTATCTCATCCGGGCTGTCCTGCAGATCGGCGTCCATGGTAATGACCACGTCACCTTTAGCCCGTTGGAATCCGCAATGCAATCCCGGCGACTTACCGTAGTTGCGACGGAACTTGATTCCCCGGACGTGTGGAGAACGTTGCTTCAACTCCTCGATCACTTCCCAAGAATTATCCGTACTGCCGTCATTCACGAAAATGACTTCATAGGTATAATTATGTTCTTTCATCACCCGCTCTATCCACGAGAATAACTCGGGTAAAGACTCGGCTTCGTTATACAACGGGATAACAACTGATATGTCCATTATTTGTCTGTAATTAACTTTTTAGCGGTTTTCAGTGATGGAACCTGTCGAATTGTTCCTGCACAAGAGAGCCGCTACCGGTATAGAAAGTATGATGCCGTAAAATACGTTATTAAATATTCCTTGTATGGCCATGTGGATTGGCGAGATACGAATCTTGCTGAGCGAGTCGATCATCTCCGAGCTGACTTGGCTATCCTTTAGTACAGTCGTTAATTGCCCGATCGCATTTGCCACGAAATCAGGCGGGGCGATGAACTGATAAAAGACAAAGTATTCAAGCGAGACGATCAATGCGGCGAAAAAATACAACATCGTGCCGAATCTCCATGCATGAAAGAAACTGATCCTTCCACCGATGTCGTGCCGATATCTTTTCGTCATGTAGTAGGCGATGAAAGGGACGGCGAGCGTCAATAGCCAATAGACAAGACTTAAGGAGGGGACGGAAACGCTGAAGATGAAAAAGATGTATTTCACTACCCAATATATACCCATGGCCAAACCATAAGTCATAGCGCCTTTTAAAAGTAAATTCTTATTCTCTTCCATGATGCTGCAGTTTTGAATTCTTATCAGCAAAATTAATATATTAATGCAAATGCGCAACTATATTATGCCTAAAATGCGAAAAAGGAAGCCTACTTATAAGCTTCCTTCTTTAAGATGTGTCTTATCTGAGCCTCTTGTCGGATTCGAACCAACGACCCCGAGATTACAAATCACGTGCTCTGGCCAACTGAGCTAAAGAGGCAGGTGGGTAAGCTTACTACATCGCGCCGCTACGACCAAGTACCCTTGCTGCGGTCAAGCCCTGGGGGATTCCGAGGGAGCATGCCGTGTAGGACTTACCCGGGTGCAAAAGTAGATATTATTTTTTACTTTGCAAGCGTTTTCTTACTCTTGGGATGATAATTGTTTATAAAGAATTGAAAACCTTATGCTTTTGGTAGTGTTAAAGAATGTTTTATGTGTTGTGGCCGATGGTTTATCAAAGAATGTTGATTTTTTCATTGTGAGGAAAAAATATTTTCACCGTGAAGAAAAAGTATTTTCATCACGATGAAAAAACAGTTTACTTGGAAGAGGTTCCGCTTTCCAATATGCTGACGATGGAGAACAACGTAAAGCAGATCGCTCCCAGTCCGGCCAATACCCGTGCGGGAATGGCATAATAACTATGCTCGGCCGCCATCTCGAAAAGGAAAGCGGAGAGGAAAAGGCAGAATAAAGCCGTGGATATAGGAATTAATGGAATCCGGTTGGCAAGCTTGAATTCTTCCCTCCATATTTTAGACAGCAAGATCACCTTGCTGGAGATACTATAGCAAACTAATCCAAGGCCGATCATGATATATCCGGTTGAGGCATTAGCCGGGTCGCTATCTCCTAATACGAAGAGGCCCCATATCAGACTGATAGATCCCATCAGGATGACAAAACGGTGCCATAGCCTTTTTTCCAATCGGGAATATGTGTTTCTTATTTGTCGGGCGATCGTGGCGACTAAAGCGATTAAGCTGCTGCAAATACATGCTAGTCCGGCCATCACATGCCCGGCGACAAAGTATTGGGAATGCTCGTCGCTATGCGCTAGCAACCGGTAAGCCCAAATCCATGCGACTATGGATATAAATGATGCGACAAGGATCAAGAATACCCCCTGCCAAAAGTTGAACGCTTTGTCTGGTATTCTGGGATCGTCGCTTTTGGCGTTCATTTGTATTAAGGTGAATCGGGTAGAGGCGGTAGCCGTTGTTGCTACGCATGCGGTTATAAGGCCCACCCCGCAAATGACATGGCCCGCGACAAAGTCTGCTGGCGCCGGTGAGGACATGAGTAAGATAAAGCCCGCCAGAAAAGTGATGGTTGCCGAGAGATATCCAAGGATAGGCAAGGCGAATCTGGCTACATTATTATATGTATGGATAATTTGACGAATAATGGTCGCTGCCGTAGCGAACAAGGCTATACAAATAAAGCCAAGAGAGAATACGACAGGTCCGGCGACGAATCTGCTGGAGTCCACTCCATAGTTAAAGACAAAAAATCCATAACCGAAACAAAAGAGGGCCATTAGCAATGGAATCGCCCTGAATAAGACACTAATCCCGTAATTCATAACTTGTTTTTTATTTAGATTTTTCTTCAAACAGAGATGCGATCCTTTTTGTTCAAGAAGAATTTTAGAGGTTATACGATGTTTTTGCGTGTTATTTCATCATTTTTGTTTTTCTTTGCGGAAAATATCAGAGAAGTGAATCTTATTATAGAACAAGGTAACACGTCATCAAAGGTCGCTGTGTATAAAAATGGGCATATAGAGGCTTCTTTTGTATACAAGCAATTCGGTGTATCTGTGGTCGCTGCTCTTTTTGAGAAGTACGCTTTTACGCAAGGCATTTTATCGACGGTGATAGATACGGACGATGAGTTGATCGCTTATCTAAAAAATAAGCTTCAGCGTTTTGTCTTTCTGGATGAACATGTAGCTTTACCGATCAAGGTGGAATATGGGACGCCGAAAACGCTAGGCAAGGACCGTTTGGCCGCTGTCGTGGGGGCAAATTATTTGCGGCCGGGAAAAAACATGCTGGTTATCGATGCCGGTACCGCTATCACGTATGAGGTGATAGAAGCGCCGGGTATCTTTCTGGGAGGGAATATCTCTCCGGGGATGACAACCCGTTTTCGAGCGTTGAACCATTTTACGAAGAAACTGCCTTTGGTAACGGAAGAGGATGATATACCGCTTATCGGGAGAAGTACGGAAACGGCTATCCAAGCGGGTGTGGTGAATGGGATTGTTTACGAGATGGACGGATATATTGACGAGCTGAAAGTAAAATATCCGGATCTTTTGGTTTTTTTAACAGGCGGTCATTCGTTTTATTTTGAAAGACGGCTAAAAAACTCCATCTTTGCAGACATTAATTTAGTGTTGACAGGATTAAACAGAATCTTAGAGTATAATGTTGAAAATTAATAAGGTAGTAATAATAAGTTTTCTTATCTTTACACAATTGCCATTGTGGGCTCAAAATAACACGAACTCGCCTTATACGCGATTTGGATATGGAGAGTTGGCGGATCGATCTTTTGGTGCCGGAAGGGCGATGGGTGGAGTCGGTTATGGATTAAGGTCCTCTAAACAGATAAATCCATTAAATCCAGCATCTTATAGTTGCATGGATTCGTTGACATTCCTTTTTGATTTTGGTGCGTCCGGTCAGGTGTCTTGGTTCTATGACGGTACGAACAAGCAACGACAGATGAATGGAAACGTGGAGTATATCGCCATGCAATTTCCGATCACCCGGCGTTTAGCGATGAGTATCGGTTTATTACCTTATTCATATGTAGGATATGATTTCGGCGAGAGCCGTACCGAGGGCGGTTTAAGTTGGGGAGAAAGCTTTAGTGGCGAAGGTGGCTAAAGCGATGCCTATTTAGTGCTCTCCTATGATATTTGGAAGAAGCGTCTTTCCATTGGTGTGAACGCCGGATTTTTATTTGGAAATATAACACATTCCCGCAACTTGATTTTCCCGAGCTCGACAGGGGCGGACGATGTGTATAGAAACCAACGTTATGAGATTCGTGATTTAAAGTTAGATTTTGGTATTCAATATACGCATCCTTTGAGTAAGACGGAGCATGTCACGGTAGGTTTCGTTTATTCTCCCGGGAAAAAGCTGAATACGACTGTGTATGATACTCAGCTTGTCGGTTCTTCGGCTACATCCGGATATACAAGGAACGATACAATTAAGAATTATCGGTTTGATATGCCGAACTCTTACGGAGCGGGTATTTCCTATGTGAAAGAGAATCGGTTGACATTAGCTGCGGACTTCTTATATGAGGACTGGGCGAACGCTTATTTTGATAACGAGAAAGGTCAATTCAAGAATCGTACACGTGTAGCGGCTGGTGCCGAATTTATTCCTCGTTATGATAATCGTAATTATTTGGGGCGTATCAGATACCGTGCCGGTTTTCATTATAGCAATTCGTACTTAAGAGTCAGTCGCTCCGAGGAGAATGGTTATAAAGGACATGGTTATAATGAATATGGGGCGAGTATCGGTTTTGGGCTTCCATTGATCGATAACCGTTCATTAGTGAACCTGTCATTTGAATACGTGAAGATCCGTCCGGAATTACGTACAATGATTGATGAGCAGTATTTCCGGTTTACGGTGAACTATACATTTAACGAATTATGGTTTTTTAAACGAAAAGTGGATTAAACCGGGAATGGCCGAAAGGGTCTAATGAGTATGATACTTTTTTGAAGGAATATAAATATTATAGCTAACTTTAATAGAAAGAGATATGAAGATCAAAGTTTTATTACTAGCGCTTGGATGTACTATGGGTACATTGGGCGCTTATGCGCAGAAAGGAGTAGATAATGGTACACAGTTCGGTTCCGGTGAGGATAGTGTGCGTTGTATTACCAATATCAGCTTGTTCGTTCCTTACGCGAAAGCCGGAAACTTCAAAGATGCCTATGATTTCTGGAAGATCGTGTACGATGAGTGTCCTGCCGCTACAAAAGATATCTATTTGTACGGTGTGAAAATTATGGGCTGGAAGATCGCCCAAGAGAAAGATCCCGCTAAGAAGAATGCTCTTATTGATGATTTGATGGGAGTTTACGACAAGCGTGTGAAATATTTTGGAAATGATCGCCGGTATGGAAAAGACTGGATCGTTGCTCGAAAAGTGCAAGATTATTTAGCGCAAACAGGCGATAATGCCGACTATAATCAGGCCTATACTTGGTTGAAGGAGATCGTTGATGAGAAAGGTGCTGATACGGAGGCTCTAGGTCTCTCCTTGTTTAGTTTCTCTTCTATGAAGAAAATGGTTAACGATCCGAATTTCAAAGAACAGTATATTCAAGATTATTTGAAGGTTTCTGCTGGCTTGGATGCTCAGTTAAAAGCTGCTCAGGCTGCAAACAATCAAAAAGAAGTGAATGCCTTGACCGCATATAAGAGTGGTGTTGATAATGCCTTTGCGAATAGTGGTGCTGCCGATTGCGAGACTTTGCAGAATTTGTATGCTGCTAAGATCGAGGAGAATAAGGACAACTTACCTTATTTGAAAGAGACTATATCCTTGTTGAGAAGAACAGGTTGCCAAGAAATCGAGGCTTACTTTTTGGCATCAGACTATGCTTATCGTCAAGAACCTAGTGCCGAGGCAGCTGTTGGGCTAGGAAAGAAAGCCGTTAAGATAAAGGATTATGATACGGCTATTAAATACTTTGATGAGGCCGCGAATTTAGAAACGGACGCGACTTCAAAAGCTGATGATTATTATATGATCGCATTGTTGCTGTTTGAGCAAAATGCTTATTCGAAGGCTAGACAATATTGCCAGAAAGCTTTGGAGGTAAATCCAAACTATGGTAATGCTTATTTATTGATCGGCAAGATGTATGCCGCTACTTCTAAATCTGTCTTCCCGAATGATGGAGTGTTGGCAAGAGCTGCTTATAATGCCGCTATCGATAAATTTGAGAAAGCGAAACAGGTAGATCCGAGTGTTGCTGAAGAGGCTAATACTTTGATATCATCTTATCGTGCTCACCTTCCTTCTACGGAGGAGATCTTCATGCACCCGGATTTGGAGAAGGGCAAACCTTTCACTGTCGGTGGTTGGATCGGAGAGCGTACAACGATTCGGTAATTATGATAGGAAATCGTTTTCATTGTAAAACGGAAAATATGGGCATAACAACTACCTTCGTGGTGGTTGTTATGCTTCTTTTGTTTTCTGCCTCTTGCAGTAAGGAACATAAGGAGGTGGTTGATGTTGAGTTTGATCCGGACAAGACTTATACGATGAAGGCTACGGATGTGTCATCCTTGATCTCCGATTCTGGTATCACGAGATATCGCTTGAAAGCGAAAGAGTGGCAGATTTACGGGAAGGCGGCGGAACCCCATTGGTATTTCCCCGAGGGGATCTACGTGGAGAAGTTCGATACCTTATTCCAGACAGAAGCGAGTATTAAGGCGGATACAGCCTATTATTATGATAAAAAAGGGCTTTGGGAGCTGATCGGTAATGTAGAGGTGGAAAGTCTGCAAGGGGAGCATTTTGAGACTTCCCAATTGTTCTGGGACCAGAAGCAGGAGAAGGTTTATTCTGATAAGTTTATGCGTATCGAGCAAGAAGATAAGATCATAACAGGCATAGGCTTTGAGTCGAACCAAGATATGACTCAGTATAAGATATTTAACTCACAAGGTATTTTCCCGGTGAGCGATGCTCCGGCCGATACGACACGGACAGTTCAGGGGGATAGTGCCCGGGGAGATGTGTCACAAATAGATTCAATAAAAAGTAATTAAGGTGGGGACGCTGACTTATATTTTAATTTCCCTCGCATTTTCCGCATTCTTTTCCGGGATGGAGATCGCTTTTATCTCCTCCAATAAGCTTCGTTTCGAGCTGGATAAGAAGGAACGTAGTCTATCCAGTAAGATACTGGGTATTTTCTATCGTAATCCAAATTTGTTTATCTCTACCATGTTGGTAGGAAATAATATTGCGTTGGTCGTTTATGGTCTTCAGATGGCAATCGTATTGGAGCCGTTTATAGCCAAGGTGGTTGCGAATGAGGCATTGATCGTTTTTATCCAATCCGTGATATCTACGATCTTGATCTTGTTTGCCGGGGAGTTTATTCCCAAGACCAAATTTAAGTTGAATCCTAATTTATCACTCAATATATTTGCGATACCATTATTTATTATATATATCATCCTGTATCCGGTCTCCAAGTTCTCTTCCCTGCTATCTTTTTTGATTTTGAAGTTAGGGGGCGTGAAGAACTTGAAAAGTTCACCTCAGGCATTAGGCAAGGTAGACTTGGATTATTTTATACAGCAAAGTCTGGAAGATGCACCTCAAAATTCGGATATGGATACGGAGGTTAAGATTTTCCAGAATGCCTTAGACTTCTCGAATGTCCGTTTGAGGGATTGTATCGTGCCCCGGACGGAGATCGTAGCCTGTGATACGTCGGCTACGATGGAGGAATTGCGTTCTAAGTTTATCGAGACAGGACTTTCGAAAATATTGGTGTATAACGAGAATATTGACAACATTATCGGATATATCCATTCTTCCGAGCTTTTCAAGAATCCGGAGGATTGGACCCAGCATATCCGTAGCGTATCGATCGTTCCGGAGACGATGGCAGCGAATAAACTGATGAAACTGCTGATGCAAGAGAAGAAGAGCT
>OGEB01001134.1_pt1 | contig 12365 bp, 8 predicted proteins | sample 1570541 | NCBI WGS metagenome assembly OGEB01 (sample SAMEA2581975, study PRJEB24529) | metagenome | biome: Human gut stool | place: China | collected 2011 | reverse complement strand
CTTTCAGCACATAATCTTTGATTTCCTGATAGGTTGCTTTCAACTCGGCACTGGTGGCATCCAGCTCGTCCAGGTCTAAGTCTATCTCTATCGTGTCATCTGGTTTTTATTGGGACAAAAGAACAACCGTCTCGACGTGTGTGGTCACCGCAGTTGAAACACATATCCTCTGCCTCGTGTCCTGAAAAAGAACACATATCATTATCATTCAACAAGTCGTGATTATCGCTCATTTTAAGCTCCTCCTTGTTGTTTTATACTGCCTGCTTATGAAGATTTTTGTACCTGTCCCTCGCATCCGACACACTACAATCATCCATACCCTTTAATACAAAGGTAAGCTTGTATGGGTCAGTACTGCCATCCTCTGCAATCTCTCCGACAATCACCTTCTCCACAATGCTTTCAAATACCAGTCTGTCAAATTCATCCGTCACATCGGCATTCTTAAGCTTTGCTCTAATGGTTTTCATACGGCTTACAATATTCTTCTGGGACAGAGCATTCTCGGAAAACAACAGCTTCTCTTCCTCACGCTTGTCCAGTTTGTGATTCAATTCACTGTATTTTTCCTCATAAGCCTCTTTAGAAATTTTATCATCCAGATACATGTCGGTCAATTTCTTTCTCTTTTTTTCAAGAGTCGAAATTTCCTTCTCCACCCGCTTTAGCTTCTCAGTGCTGTCATCCTTTGAAATAGCAGCTTCCAATGAGGAAAGCACCGATTCCAGCACATCATCGAAATTCTCAGCCAGTAGCCGAAACATCTCCAGAAATGCATTCTCTATGATAACCTCATCAATTGCCTTGCTATGCGGACAGTTTTCAATTCCTTTATTGGCCGCTGTCCTGCATTTCCATACAGGCTTTTTATGCTGTGTATCCTGATGATGGGAACGCCTGGTAAGATTCGTTCCACAGAAACCACACTGACACATACTGCTGAATGCGTACTTCCTTGCAAACTTGGTTCTTGCTCCATCGGACACATTCTCATTGGTACGATATCTGCTCTCACGGATTTCCTGTGCCTTGTTCCATATTTCTTCCGAAATAATGGGCTCATGATGATTCCTTGTATAATACTTATTGGATTCCCCACGATTATCAAGCCTCCTCTTGGAAATCGGATCAACGGTATAAGTCTTACCCATAAGCAGGTCGCCCTTATACTTCTCATTCTTTAGAATGCCTCGGATACCACTATCCGTCCACTTAACCTCACCCTTCTTATTCACTTTTCCCAATCTCGTAAGCTCCTTCGCAATCGTATAAGCACCATATCCCTGCACATACAAATCATAAATCATACGGACTGTCTCAGCCTCTTTTTCATTGATGGTAATGCTTTTGTCTTCCAGGTGATAATCATAGCCAAGACAACCATTGAACCCCATCAGCTCCCCTCTGGACATCTTCATCTGAACGCCCAGGGAAACATTCTGTGACAAAGATTCCACCTCATTCTGCGCCAGTGCGGATAGGAGTGATAACTGCATTTCACTCTCCATGGTGGAAGTGTCAATATTTTCTTTTTCAAATATGACTGTCACTCCCTTTGCCTTCAGCATTCTTGTATAAGAAAGCACATCCACAAGATTTCTCGAAAATCTGGATACCGACTTGGTAATGACAATATCCACCAGACCGTTCATACAGTCATCAATCATGCGCAAAAACTCATCTCTCTTGGTGGTCTTTGTTCCCGTAATACCCTCGTCCGCATAAATGCCTACAAGCGCCCACTCCTTATTTGCAGAAATTTTGTCCTGATAATATTCCTTCTGAGACTTAAAACTCTGCAACTGCTCCTCTGCATTTGTACTGACACGCACATATGCCGCCACTCGTTTTCTTGTGATGGTAAGTGGCTTCCCCACCAGTCTTCGATCCCTGATAACAGGACCTTCAACTTTCTTAATTACTTCTACCTGTCTTTCTTCCATGCAAAAACTCCTTTCAAAAATCTGTCTGTATACGTTAAGTAGGCAGCAACAAAATATCTGCTACTGCCTACACTATAAATCATAATGAAAATGTTAACGAATGTGCGGATTATGCAGTCATAAAACTGATAACATCATATTCGCCCATAATATGAATTCTTGTTCTGTTGTACTCATCTTCCGTAATCAGTCCCTTACGAAAAATCCATCCCAACACCGCAAGCTTCTTACTCAACTCCAGCTCCTTCGTCATAAGCTAACACCCCTCTTTCCTAATAATCTGACTTATCACCTTCTTTCTGCATAAATGCTGTGATAATACACGAATTGCTGATAAGATAAAGTTCTTTTGGCTTCCATTCGTATCCTATGCCGTCAGCGTTACAGCTGACCTTTAGCAATTTGCCTGCGGGCTACTCCTGCTCGAGTTCCTTTCCCACCCTTGACGGAAGTGTCTTCCCTCGCTCCTCCTGATTTCCCAGTTCTCCTCGCAAGGTCTGTTGGCATAAAATACAGCTCATGAATCCGTTTCCGGATTGTTTATCAATGTTCAAAATACAAAAAGATTTGGTAGAACATTTGTTCTTTTTATGTTATAATCTTCTTGTAGCCAAACCATTTCTCTCATGGCTCCTAGTGGCTACGTTTTCATGGGTTAATGATACGAAATTTTGTCTTGGATTATCATTGACGGAAAGTTGACCGGAAGTTGACGAAAAAGATAGGAAGTGATGAATTGCAAAACCGCATTACATTCTCCAACGTAATCGGAGTGTTATTGGAAAATAAAAAGAAAACTTATGCACAGTACCAGATGATTGAAGACATCTTCTATGACTGCCTGTACAACATGGATTTATTTGAAAAAGAAGATTTTGAGAAAAATGTTACCTACAGCAGGTGGTGTACCGGAGAACGCCCGATACCCAAGGAAATATTGTGCTTTTATGACAATTGTGGATTTGACGGCATTCAGGATAATATTCAGGATGATGTAATTCCAAATCTTATCAATGTGCCAGCCACAAGGAAACTGCTTTTAGAATTGGTTATGGACAGTGTGGATGTAATTGGTACAAAAAAGGCGGATGAATTTGCCCGGATAACAGATGATGCCGAGTTTATTACTGCTCTTGTCCGTTACTCCATATTAAATAATCACGACAGCAGACACACCCTGTTATCTCCTGATTTGTCGGATATTCTGCTGAGTAACAAGCTTCCTTCTGTAAACCGCCATTTTCTCGGAAGAAAAGAGGAATTAAAGGTCGTTAGCAAAGCTTTGCAGGAAAACAATCTTGTATTTATCACCGGCACTGCTGGTATGGGTAAAAGTGAACTGGCAAAGACTTATGCTAAGAAGAGTGAAAAGAAATACACCAACATAATTCACTTATTTTACGATGGTGATTTAAAGAAATGTGTTGCTCAGATGGAATTTAGTGATGATACCGTGGACATGAGCGAAGATATGCTCTTTGACAGGCACATGAAACTATTTAAAAAGCTCCACTCTGACAGTCTCATTATTATTGACAACTTCAATGTTCTGCCAAAAGAGGATACTTTCTTTAAAGAATTTATAAAATTGAACTGTAAGATACTGGTTACCAGTAGGTGTAATATTTCACAGTACGAGACGGTAAAGGTTTCTGAAATGGACGCAGATACAGAGCTTATAGAACTGTTTTATAAGCATTGCCCTTCTGCAAAGAGTTCTGAAGATGTAGTAAAGGACATTATCCAGACTGTGGGCTGTCACACCCTTACTGTATGCCTGTCTGCATTATCCCTGATAGCCAGCGGCATGGAACCGGAAGAACTGCTTGCTGAACTGAGAACCTGTGGACTGAATATCGCCTCGGGGGAAGATGTGGAACTGTATAAAGATGATGATTTTACTAACGGACTGATAATCGAACATTTACGAAGGCTCCTACAACTTGGCAAATTGTCCAATCAGCAATTAGATATTCTTCGCAATCTGTCTCTGCTACCGGTTGCCGGCATATTAAAGAATAGCTTCAAGAACTGGATGAGACTTGATAACCTTGCGGATGTAAACCACCTTATCAAGTACGGATTTATCAACGAAGATACAGATAACAAGAAAATCAGCCTGCATCCACTGTTACAGGAAGTAATTTCCATTGAAACCATACCAACCGTGACTGCCTGCCGGACTCTGCTTAATAGCCTCCACCTTATCTGCCTGGCACATGGCTTGGAACTTCGCAGACCGGAAAATATCATTACTTCCCTTATCAGTGTATCAGAGCGCATTATAGTAGATGATGGTGCATATTTCTTACTGTTTTTACAGGATATGTTCCCATATCTGGACAAATACCTTGTATCGGATTACCTGACGAAACTAACTGATAAAATCAGCTACCTTATGGAAAAATACAAGCTGGAGTCTCCATGTGACAGGGCGTTGCTACTGGATTATAAGGCAGAGTGTTTTATGTTGAAAAAGGATTATGGAAATGCAGTTAAGAAGCGTGAAAAGGCAATCAACATCATGGAAAAGCTTCATACTAAAGATGCAGATATGCGAACTGCAAACCTGCTATCCAATCTGTACAACAACCTTTCCAACATTTATCTGCTAATGAAGCGTGGAAATGAAGCAGCCAATGCACTCCGTACAGCCTTTGATATCCGTATGGAATATGCACACTTGGGACTAACCGAATCCCATGATACCTTGCAGCAGATGATGAACCTTATCAATATACTATTGCTGGCAAAGGATATGGACAATGCCAAGATTGTATTGGAACAGTATGAATCATTAGTGCAGGAGCATCTGTTAGATACCTCTCTTGATTATGGAATCTGCAAGCTGAGCAAAGGCATCATTAATATGATGGAAGGAACGCCGGAATCGGCTGAGGTTAACCTACTTGCGGCAGAAAGCATTATTGGTAATGCTGTTGGTACGGATAATGACTATATGAAAACTACTTATAGATATTTGAATAATCTGTATGCACGGTGGAAGAAGCCGGAAAAGGCGATTGAATATAGGGATAAGTTTCTTGGAGTGAAACAATCGGTTTTAAAACAATTAGAATAATATTAGTTTGTGACGCATAAACTACTACCACCACTAAAAATCCATTTGACAGTTTTTGCTTTCAATGGTATATTATCTTTAGTGGTTGCGCTGCGGAAACTTGCGATGCCCGCAGCCGGTGGAGTTCCATGCGTGGGCTCCACTTTTTTTATGCCCCAAAACAAAGGAGGATTCAGAGATGGCTAACAAAACATTTTTCACATATGATGAGCAAATTGAAAAACTGGAAAAAGAAAAACAGCTTGTTATTTCTGATCCTGAATTTGCCAAAATAACATTACAAAAACTTAGCTATTTTTCATTAATTGGCGGATATAAAGATTTATTTAAGCATAAGCCATCAGGGAATTACCTACATGGTGTCACCTTTGAAGAAATTACCGCCTTATATTACTTTGATGAAGAATTGAGAACGCTCTTTCTTAAATACATATTACATGTGGAAAGACAGCTAAAATCCATGTTGTCATATTACTTCTGTAAAAAATATGGTGAACAGCAAACAGCATATTTAACCGCTGGAAATTATAACTATACACGCAAAAATTCCAGCAAAATAAATCGCCTGATTACAACCTTAAGCAAAACTATAGCCTTGCCTAGCAACTATAGTTATATCACGCACCATGCAAGGGTATATGGTAATGTACCTTTGTGGGTAGCAACCAATGCGCTTACATTTGGACAGATTTCAAAAATGTATCAATATTCAACTTCTGATATCCGCACTAAGGTCAGTCTTAATTTCGCCAACATGTCAGAGGTTCAGTTACATCAGCTCATTCGTATTCTTGCAAGCTGTAGAAATGTATGTGCCCATAATGAAAGGCTTTATTCCTTCCAGGTAAATGAAGCAATTCCTGATATGGTTTTACATAGTAAATTGCAGTTACCACAGAAAAATGGTCAATATACTATCGGCAAGAAAGACTTGTTTGCAGTAGTAATAGCTCTACGTTATCTCATAGATAATCAAGAATTTAAGCTGTTTAAAACAGACCTCAAGCGATTGATTAATTCTGTTCTCAAAAACTGCCCTCATATCAGTCAGGAATTGCTATTTTCGAAAATGGGGTTCCCTGCGAACTGGGAGAAAATTGTGCGTTATAAAAAGTAGTTGATTTCTTGCCATTTACAATTTATAGTATATGTGGTTGTGCTGTGTTGCTTGCGAGGCGCATGGCCGGTGGAGCTTCATGCGTGAACTCCACTTTATCATAGAAATTAAGCAAAAAATGAGGTTTGCCCAAGATTGTGGGGCAAACCTCATTTGATTCTTTCATCCCAATTAGGGTTATAGCAACTCCCGATTACACTATTCATTCGAGTCTAATACATATTTATGTATCATCATCATTACACCGACAACCATATCAATTACACTTAAAATTTCATATACCGCTTCTTCATTGAAAATTTTCTCACTAAACTCTTTAACATATTCCCAAAAGTCTTTTAATGCATTAGCCGCCTCTTGTAAATCTCCCGAAACCCTTCCTACAACATATTCTATCAAATCCTCACTCTCTACAATTTCATGAAGTAGAATTAAAAGGTCTCGATAAAATGAATCTTTAAAAGACTCTATGCCATCTACACATTTTTCACATATATCAACTGAAATCACTTGCTTATATCGTTGTAAATATGTTTTTAATGTACTGACTTTTGCAATAGTACTGCACCAATTTTCATTTGCCATACTATTCTTAAATATTGTATCCTTGAATTCTTCTTCAAGCTCACATGGAATCATAGGTTTGGAAATTAAAGATTTTTCAGTATCCAAAATTTTATATAAAGGGACTTCAAATCCTATCATATTAACTGCATTGAATAAAACAGGAATATATACTATGGGTTTTTCTTTCATTTCCATGTGCCATCTATTACTTGAAAATTCAATAGCTTCTTTATATATCTCTCTTAGTCTCAGAACAAATTGAGCATATGCTTCTTCTAGAGAATCCTCTTCTGTCATTTCGCATTTGGATAAAACATATATTTTTTCCTTTGTTTCATATACTGTACCATCAATGAAAGTTGCAATTTTTTCTTTAATATCATCCGGATACAATACTCCCTTTCGAAAAGTTTGTTTTGCATTGTATGCTATTGCTTGCCCCCTTGGAACACTATCCAATACAATTCGCCAGACATTAACCATAGTCAACAAATTTTCCGCCTCTTGCTGACAAAAATTCTTATCAAGTGTACTATATGGCAAAAAAAGTGCATTGTATTCTTGTTGTAACTTAGAAATATCTCTTGCAGCACAAAACAAATTATACATTGCTAATCGTGGATTTTTTATATCATCCATACTCTTTTTGTTTAATCTAACCAACAGCCATTCTGCAAACTGATTATAGAAATTATCAAGCGATGTATATACATTTCCAAAAACTTTTCTGAATTTCTTATATTTTTCTACTGAAAGCAATTGCTGCACAGGATAGTCATCATCCGCTATATGCTGAGCAGTTCCTTCCGAGTATAAACAATAGGGATCCATTATTGTTTTGGGTAACATATTTTCATAAAAGATATGCTCACGAAAAATCATCATCTGCGATTCAACATGAGTCCATCGATCCTTTGTATAACGTCCCTTCTTGTATATATCATCAACTAATTTCATTGTATTTATAAGCAATGTATTTACACTACTTCGTACCAAATCTATTTCTTTCACATATTCCATCCACGAAGCTGGTCTTAGTCCATATTCTATCCTGATTTTTACCCATCCATTTACTTCTGAAGTCCATCGACTGTGCCTGTTACTTTTATGCATATGTAATTTATAATCCATAGCTTGTATCCCGACATCTGCAAGAAGATTAACTCCCAGCAACTCGATATCAATATATTCTTTATTCGGATATAGTTGCTGCAAAATATTCAGCATTTTTATTCTCCAATATTGATTTATGTTCTTTTCATCTTTCGGTGTAGCCTTCTCATTTAATATTGGAGGTACAAATTTACAACGCACTTCCTCATCCGTCTCAACATAAGAAACTATTTGATGCTCTCTTATTAAGCGTTGTACGAATTGCTCTATAGCAATATTACAAACTTCCAATAATGTTGATTGTTCATTCAAGCCTCTTATTGTATCAGCGCATGCCTGTATATCACCAAAGCATATAATGTTAGATATATCCTCTTTATTCATCTGTAACTCAACACTATAATTACGTTTTGCCATCCAAAATAACGAATACCCAAACATTGTTTTTTCATCATCTGACTTAGGCATAACTATTGGATGTTTACTTCCTCTAAAAAAGCAATCCAGCAATTTGTATTCAAGAGATAACGAGGATAATGTTTCTCTTACTTCATGAATTGTAGCTATAATGCTTTCTTTGTTCCCAGGCATATGCTCTAGCATTCTTTCTGCAATTATTTCATTTGATCTATCTATTCCTGTAGGATCCAATGGTATAAAACACAACCACCCCTTTCCTTTTTCTTCATTAAGTTTCCGAAAACAATGAATATTACTTTCAACATATTGTTTTACTTCTAGCCACAAAATTGCTTTAATTACTTTTCCAAATACAATCCAATCTTTATAGTCATTTTTTGCAATCATTTGAATGTCATCCAATGAATACTCGTAATTTGTAAAATATTCCATTAAGATAATGCTCACATATTTTGATTCAACACAATTAAGAGCTTTCATAAGCGCTTCCTTTATGTTTATAACAGTCTTTGTCCGTAAAACATTGTAGATTATGTTTGCTCGTACTGGATGTAAAGCCTCCAATCTATTTCCATCAGTAGTAATTCTAAGTAAATACTCATCTGAAAACCTTTTAACTGCGGCATTCATACTATCGCACTTCAAAACACCCTTGACAGCATTAAAGTCTACCGAACACCCCAAGCTACCTGTAAAACATACTAGATGCAAAAGTTCTAACCATGAATCCGAAATTCTTTCCAACATCATTGCATCTATTTGCTGTTCAATACGTTGAGTTAATGTCTGGTTGTTTGTAAGCAAATATACAAATTCAATCAATGGACCCTTTCCGCCATACACATTCCACGCATCTTCAAAAGTTCTAAATGTTGCATGTGGTTGATTCTCTGTGTAAAAATCATATATCCAATGCGCTTCACCTTCTGTTAATTCTAATTCGATCACATTATACTGAACTGCTTTTCCGTTAAACGATGTAATATTATAATCTTCATCTCGAATCGAAATCAAAATAGGAATTTTAATTCCCCTCATTTGTAATTCTTGAAGTAAATATGCCCATCTGTTTTCCCCCGGTTGAACATCTATATAAATAATAAAATCATCCAAGTACTTTGAAAGTGCTATTAATGCTGAAGCAAGATTTTGAGCTTGTCCCTCAGATATAATGGAACGAATACAAAACACAAATTCTTCCGGATACATCTCTAATAGATATCTATAACATAATGCTGATTTTCCTTGTCCCGAAACACCTTTAACAATAGTTGCTTCATAGTTAAGCACCGAATTTTTAATCTCTTCGATCCACGTAGTTCTTAAAAAATCAAGATTAGACCTGATATGCATAGGATGCACTGAAACACCTTGCAAAAACTCATCTTTTAATTCGATATAATCCTTGTCCATTGTTAACTCACTTAAACGAATTAAAGACTTATCATACTCTTTAAAATAACCATCAATACCTGCTATGCTTGTACCTATTTTATGTATTTCTTCTTCCCAACTCTTTAAACAAGTATATCCTTTTTCCTTTGAAAGTTTGGAAATATATTGAACTAGCAACGACTGTGCCAGATAAGGAGCCGCCATAATAGGCATATAACTCTTTATCTGCTGATGAATTCCATCAGTTAATTGTTTTTCTTCTACTTTTTCAAATTTTAATGAATTTAATAACCATTCTGCTTCGTCATCTAATAAACCATGATTATCAACAAGTTTTTCTCTTATGTTCTCCTTTGTTTTTTCGACACCCTTTTCTAAGTCCTGTAATTCAACTCCTAAGTCTCCAAAATATACAATTTTTATAGTTTTGAAATTGGAATATTTAGAATGCAGACTACACATTCGCTTGAAAAAACCTTCACCGCCTTTTGATGTTTTTGTTGAAGATAAATGAGAAATTGTAAGAGCAGCTGTAATATTTTTTACTTGAACAGCTTCTATAACTTCCCCGTTATACTTAACTACTAAATCTTCAATATCTTCCGGATAATACTCGTAACCTTGAATATCTGTAACAAGTCTATATGCTATATAGAGCGTCTGTGACGAAAATCCTTTCCATGCTGCCTGAGCTCCTATATCAGATTTTATAAAAACATCTTTATCCATTCACAATCACCTTTCCTTACATTTAATCCATTTTATACATCTGCAATCACCTATCCCACTCTTGAAACCTATGACACTCAAGAATCTGATTTGGCGGAATCTCAACACCATTTTTACACAAAATTTCCTTTGTATCCGGTCCTATACAGATACACATATACGCATCATACAAATAACTCTTTACCATCTCTGATTCTGTATCAGAATTCCAACCATTATAAATAGTATCACTTACAGGAACCTTAAAAACTATGGCATATGATTCTTTAGATGCTTTCCACTCATCTGATAATCTTGTACCAAGCAGTGTATCGACATCACTTAATATCTCTGGTCTACAATGAACCCATCCACCATATACATCTTTTTCACTTATTGATAAAAAACCACATACCGTAAAATCATAGTAGAATTTTCTCCCTACAGACCATGCAGCATGTGCTTCAATGTCACAATGCGGTGGACATTTCCCATAAGATATGTCATAAACTCTTTTTTTGTATGTTAAGCGACAGGCTTCAATATCTATATTTATTTCATAATTTTCCAAAAATTGTCTCAATTCACTATTTGCAAATTCATATGCCTTTACCAAGTCAACAATTCCATGTTGACGTATCTGCCTACATTTTTCACTACTTGTGGTAATATGGGTTACAACCATCTCTAAATCATTTAAATCTGGATAATGACCTCCATGTTTAGTAATAATATTTCTCACATCATCATCAGCATATGTATAATCTATTCTGCCATAATTCTTATATTGTTCTGCCAACCAAATTGTCCTATTTACACCTGTTAATGTTTCAAGTGTGGTAGCTGCCTTCTCACTTGTTCTAATGTCGTACAGCATCTTCTACCTCCCAGAAAATTTATGTTCACTGTTAATATCAATTTTATCATAGATTTTTTCTATCATATACAAAAAATCTCAACATATTATTGCTATAAAACAAAAAACACCCCACTAACCATCACAGTTAGCAGGGTATTCATAGAACGCATAATCTCCAATTTACACCATAGTAAACTGAGTGACTTTCCACAATTTATACTTTTTTCTTTTTTGGTTTTCTCTCCGGTAACTCCTGATACATCTCTTCCACCATTGCCTGCAACGAAACTCTATCATCCAAAATGGTTACTGGTAACATAGGTTTTGCACCTTCATATGGTGGTTCCGGCTCACTGTCCGGCATATATTTCTTACTTGCCTCTGTAATCTTTACAAGAAAACCCTTACCGTAAATCCCGCCAAATATCCGTTCTTTATAATAAAAACTTACTAAATTTCTGATTATCTTTTCATAAGTTGGTAAATGCCGATATATCCCGTATTTTAGGGCTTTATCGGTATTTTCTTTTCGGAAGATACCTTGCATAAGCTGGCATTTACCAGCATGAAAATGCAACCAAAAGTAGTAAATGAGTAGTAAATATACGTTCCAATATTAACAACCCAGCCTTTCCAATTCCGCTTTAGCAGATTGGAATGTACCGTGTGCGTAATAGCCCAGCGTCATGGTTATGTTAGCGTGTCCCATGAGATATTGCAGAGTATTTGGGTTCATTCCCTTATTTGCCATATTCGTACAGTAAGTATGTCTTAATGAATGAGGTGTGATGTTGGGTAATTTATCCTTGTGATACTTGTTATACTTCTTAATCAGCCCTCGCAACATACCTACATAGTTTCCTGCAACTTTAGGCAATCCCTCACGGTTCAAGAATAGGAAATTGCTGTAACCACCTACAATCAATGGTTGAGCCTTTCCTCTGTTCTTCAATATCCTTTGGAGTGCTTGATACGCTCTTTCCGTCAATGGAAGTTCTCGTTTTCCGTTTTTTGTCTTTGGTGTTTCAATATAGTAGCCGATTTCTGTATCTTTCAATAACTGGTGGTCTATATTGAGTATTCTGTTCTGCATATCAATCTGTGTCGTCAGTCCGCAAAATTCAGAAATACGAAGTCCCGTTTCCAGCAGAAGCACAA
>OGEB01001132.1_pt1 | contig 12383 bp, 10 predicted proteins | sample 1570541 | NCBI WGS metagenome assembly OGEB01 (sample SAMEA2581975, study PRJEB24529) | metagenome | biome: Human gut stool | place: China | collected 2011 | reverse complement strand
GCCGTCGGTTCAGGGCAGGTCTGAGGGGCGTTTTCACCACTCGGCCGCCTAGTATGCCTGGATAAAGCGCAGCGTCAGCGCCATGAGTAGCAGGACGCAGAGCGCATGCCAGGACCAGTCAAGCGTGTAGTTCCCGCTCAGGCTGCGCAACAGGCCGGAAAGCCAGGGGGAGAGGCCTGCGATGATAAATCCGATACCCTGCATAAACGCCACCAGCCGGCCGGCTACCGCCGGTTGTCCGGCGTGATCCAGCGCCAGCACCAGGCACAGGGGAAAGGCGCCACCCAGACCCACTCCGCAGGCGATGGCCCACAGCGCTGGGACGTGCTGCGGCAGCCAGATGAAGCCGCAGAAGCCAATGAGCTGTAGCGTCAGCGCGAACAGCAGAAGCTGGCGTCGGTCATCCTGGCGAGCCAGCGCCGGGAGCAGCAGCGCCCCCGCGGTTTGCCCGACGGTCAGCAGCGCCAGCAGCGAGCCGCTGTACTGGGCGCTATCGCCAAGCTGGATATAGTAGGGCGGCAGCCAGGCGATCAGACTGGCGTAACCGGCATTGATCAGTCCGAAATAGAGTCCCAGCGTCCAGGCGCGGCGCTGGCCAATAATCGCGACCCGGGGGGAAGCGCTGGTCTGATGCGGTGCGCGAGGCAATTGCCGGCAAATTGCCAGCCAGCCGAGCAGGGCCAGCAGGGCAGGGAGCGCCCACCAGGCCAGCGCCTGGTGCCAGACCGTACTGCGTGACGCCAGCCATGGCGTGAACGCAGCGCCTAACCCGCCGCCGCCCATCAGCGCCGCCGACCATAGTCCCATCACCAGCGGCGTACGCCGGGCGAACAGACGCTTTATCACCGCCGGGATGGCGGCCTGGATAATGCCGATGCCAATTCCCCCCGCAAGGGCGCTGCTGAGCAGCAAACCGCTATGTGGGGCGCTTTCCCGCAGCAGGGCACCCGCCGCGATAATCAGCAGGCTCAGCGCAATGCTGCGGTTTTGACCAACAGTGCGATCGACCCAGCCGCCGGCCAGCGCCAGCACGCCCATCGCGATGACCGGCAGGGCGGTGAGGAGCGCGACCAGGGTATAGCTCATCCCGCTGGCGGCGCGGATATCCGGCAGCAAGGGACCTATCGAGGTGAGCAGCGGACGCATGTTTATCCCAATGAGTACCAGGACACACAGCGTCAGATTCTGTCGCAGCATGGGCGTCATGGTTGCTGTTCCGCCCAGCGCTGATAAAGTGCCGGCCCCTCCGGCTGCGGGCAGTGGTGGATTGGCAGCGTCTGCCGGGACAGCGGCTGCTGCAGCTGCTGATAAATCGCGGTGGTTGAGAGCTGAAAGGGTTCGCCATCCTGATTACTGTTGGCGAAAAATACTTCCCGCACGCCGGTTAAATAGAGTGCGCTCAGGCACATAGGACAAGGTTGCCCGCTGGCATAGATAACGCATTCGCGCAGCACCGCGCTTCCCAGTCTGGCGGCAAGATCGCGAACGGCATTCAGTTCGGCATGCGCCGTTGGGTCACCGTTCAGATGAAAGGTATTGACGGCTTCGGCGACAATCTCATCATGCCGCACCAGAACGGCGCCGAAGGGGCGGCCACCGTCAGCAATATTTTGTTTTGCCAGCGCTAATGCGCGCTGGAGATAGCGATCGTCAGCGGACATAGTCACTCCTGCATAAGATGATGTTGATGGTGAAAAACGCAGAGGATGGTAGGTAGAGAGTACGTATCTTGTTTCATAAGTTAAAAGACTTATTTATGATGAACCCTATTTGAATTGCTTATAGGTAAGCGGATGCTCCTGCGCCATCTTTCCTACTTTATCGCCGTGGCAGAACATCGTGGATTTACCCGCGCCGCCGCGGCGCTCCATGTCTCCCAGCCTGCGCTGTCACAGCAGATCCGCCAGCTGGAAGCGATGCTGGAGGTTCAGCTCTTTGACCGCTCTGGTCGTTATACCCGCCTGACCGATGCCGGAGAGATCTGGCTGGAGTATGCCCGCCGCGTGTTACGCGATCTTGAGGAGGGGCGGCGGGCCCTGCACGACGCAGAAGACCTGGCGCGTGGTAAACTCCGCATCGCCATGACGCCGACCTTTACCACTTACATGCTGGGGCCGCTGGTGGAGGCGTACTATCGACGCTACCCCGGAGTGAAATTGCTTATCCAGGAGATGAACCAGGAGCGGATGGAAACGATGCTTCTGGAGGATGAACTGGATGTGGGAATTGCTTTTGACGAGAGCCTCTCGCGGGATATTGTGGTTCAGCCGCTGCTGACGGAAACCCTCGCGCTGGTGGTGAGCCGCGCGCATCCGCTGGCTCATGAGAGCCACCTGCAGCTACAGGCTCTCGACGCGCAGCCCCTGATCCTGCTGAGCAGCGAGTTTGCCACCCGGGAGCAGATCGACCGCTATTGTCGCCGCCATCGGCTTGAACCTGACGTGCGGATGGAGGCCAACTCCATCGGCGCCGTACTAACGGTTATTCGCGGCACGCCGCTTGCGACGCTGCTGCCAGCGGCGATCGCCGGACAGTATGATGACCTCGTGGCCATTGAGCTTAAGCCCGCGCTGCTGCAGCGCACGGCCTGTTTGCTGCAGCGCCAGGGCGCATGGCAGAGCGCTGCGGCGCGCGAATTCATTGCGCTGGCGCGGGAGATCGCGGTAACGCTTGAGCAGGAAAACGGCCAGGCCCTGTATGAGGACCTGCGTCACTTGCCGACGAGCCTGGACTAACGATCGGCTTCGCTGAGGATATCGGCCTCATCGGGCAGGGTATTCTCCCGGAGCATGCCCTCTTCTTTGAGCCTTTCCAGTACGTGATGAAAGAGCTGAGTCTTGTCTGGCTCGGCCATATTCTGTAATTTCTCATTAAATACGGTATGGGACTGAATAAGGTAATGGATAAATTCCAGCAATACCTCATTTTGCGGCAGGACGGTTAATTCCTGATGGATGTAACTGGTTTGTTCCAGCAGCGAATTTTTTGTCACGTCCATAGGCCGGGCGCTAATACTGTGAGCGTATATTTTCTCAATGGCCTGGCTGGTGATATAGATGCGGTTCAATGATATAGCAGAGTATTCGTCTTCATCCGGAATGAAATGACAATAGACAAACGGTTTGTCGGGCAGCATCATGCTGAGTCTGTTTTCGTAAAGAATATCATCAGGCGCCTCCAGTAGCGCCATTAAATTCCGACTGTGTGGGTGCCAGAGTCCGGATGCGGACACTTTTACGTTAAACTGCGTCACCGTATTTCCGCGTAATGTTTCCACAATCGGAATATCGCCATCAAGCCGCAGAATGCTGCGGATATGGGAGTGGGGTGACCAGAAAGTCTCCACTTCCTCGGCAGAGGCAAGCGGATTAAGCGCGGTGGTCACGTCTTTTTCCTGATGAGAAAGGACGGCTATTTTTAATGTTCCCCGCGTCGGATTAAGCTTCAGACAGAGATTGATCGCACCAATATCATGCCAGTGAAGAATGTCTTCAAGTTCGCAGTTTAATAATTTTTGCGCCCGCGCCAGAGAGCAATACTCCATTGGCGGTAAATTATTTAGCTTCCAGATATTCCGTTCTGTAATATTCATAAGAATTGTACGTCGATGAAAAAATAAATCGCCATGGTGAGCAAAAAGCATCGATGACAAGGATTTATTCTTCCCGCTGACTTCCTTTACCTGATTAACAAAACCCATTCACATTGAGAATAATATGTCGATAAGTTGGCTGTTTTTATTGTTTTGCTGCCGCGTATTTACTTTATCCCGTTATCTTATCATCTCTTATTCGTAGAGAAAAATAGTTTGCTCAATATAAGCATTTCTTTCTGGCAGGAATCTTTTTGCAGGAATGTTGAAGGCGAGCACGAGCGGAGTACGAAGAAAGGGACAGTCAATTGGCGACCTTCGTGGTCGGCAGGGGGGCAAACAGACGCCAGTCGCGTCTGTTTGGTGTAGCTGTTGTTATTGTGGCGTCGACAGAAAACGGTCACCCGGCTGCGCGATGGCATACCATGCCATCATCTCTGCGGTGCCCGGTTGGCCTTCGGCAGGCGCCCAGGCCATGGTGTCAACTTCGGCAAGCGGCTGATAAGCACCTTGCTTAACTTCAAAAACCATCCCGCCCGGGTCGAGCGAGAGCACCGTATGCCAGGTACCGGCTTCCATTTCCAGCGCCGTGCAGGTTTCACCCAGCACCACCCGGCGGGTGACTACGCCATTGTCATCAAAATTCAGTACCACAAAGCGGCCTTTCAGGGGCAGCAAAAGTTCGAAGGTATGTCTGTGCCGGTGCGGACGGATATAGGTGCCGGGTTCCATCGCAATGGCGAGGCGCTGTACCGGGTCGCTTAGTTCGGGATGAAAATTGCGATGGGCACGCAAGCGCGGTGCACTGGCTGCCGCTTCGCTCTGCTGCTGCATATCGCTGAGGGTGATCTGTTTCATATCAACGCCTGGCTCCTGTATCGTCCAGAGAAGGTTGCACTGGGGTAGTGGCTTGTGACTGTTTAAGCCAAGGGGCATTGTACGCGGAATTGTGAGACATGTGTCTACATCATCGGTAACAGATGATACCGTCACACCGTTACATCATGAAGGTAGCTGTAGAAATGTGAAAGTAAGTCATTTTTTTGCTGAGTATTAGTGTAAATGCGTCAATACATCTTTTGTTATAATTCTTCATGCCGCAATATCAATAAATTTATTAATATTGACGCTCTTAATATATCAATCTTGATTTAAAGCAAATTTGTGCTGATTAATTAAATCATTAAATGATAGTTTTATGGCGTGGGATTTTTTAATGTTATGCGATTTTTATCTTTAATGATTGATGTAATTATCATTCATTATTGATATGAATTGTTGCTGTATTTGTATTGTAGTTTTACTAATAGCTGGTGGCTTGCTGTTTTGTTCAGCGTTGTTTTATCATTGCCCCTAATTAAGTATAAGGCGAAAATGCGTATGATAATTAACTAAGGAAAAGACAAAAGTGGCTGATACGTTCCAGAATGAAATCCCCAGGGCGCGCATTAATCTCAAATTATCTCTTCATACCGGCGGCGCGCAGAAGAAGGTCGAACTGCCGCTGAAGCTGCTTACCATTGGCGATTTTAGTCATGGTAAGGAAAACCGGCCTTTATCGGAAAGAGAAAAAATAAACGTCAATAAAAATAACTTTAACAGCGTACTTTCGGAATTTAGCCCGGAAGTTAACCTCTCGGTGCCAAATACGCTGGCCGGCAATGGTGAAGAGGAGAACGTCAGACTGCGTTTTACCGATATCAAAGATTTTGAACCGGAGCAGGTTGCCCGGCAAATTCCGCAACTCCGCGCCATGCTGGCGATGCGTAATTTATTACGCGATCTCAAATCCAATCTGCTTGATAACGCCACTTTCAGAAAAGAGCTTGAGGCAATCCTGAAAGATCCGGCGCTGTCCCAGGAATTACGCGACGAAATGAGTGCGCTTGCCCCGAAATAATGGCGGGGCAAGTCTGTTAATGGATTAACCGGGAAAATGCTAATGTCTGTTACCACAGAAAACGCCCCTGTTCAGGGGCAAACCACGCTGCAGGAAAATAGGGCGGGCGAGGGCGTTTACGCCTCGCTGTTTGAAAAAATTAATCTCGCCCCGGCGTCTCACCTCGGGGATATCAACGACTTTCTGGACGATGCCGCGCTCTCCGAGGCGTCAGCGGCGGAACGTCTCACCGCGGCGATGCAGGTGTTTATGGAGCGCATCCGTCAGTCCGGTCAGCGGGTGGAAAAGCTCGACAAAACGCTGATTGACCACCATATCGCCGAACTGGATTTCCAGATAAGCCGTCAGCTGGACGCGGTGATGCACCATCAGGAGTTTCAGCAGGTCGAATCCCTGTGGCGCGGCCTCAAACAGCTGGTGGACAACACCGACTATCGGCAGAACGTCAAAACGGAGATCCTGGACGTCGCCAAAGACGATCTGCGCCAGGACTTTGAGGACGCGCCGGAGCTTATCCAGAGCGGACTCTACTGGCACACCTATACCGCGGAGTATGACACTCCCGGCGGCGAGCCGATCGGCTCGGTGATCTCGGCCTATGAGTTCGACGCCAGCCCGCAGGATGTGGCGCTGCTGCGCAATATCTCCCGCGTCTCTGCGGCCGCCCATATGCCGTTTATCGGCGCCGTCGGCCCGGCCTTCTTTCTCAAAGAGACCATGGAAGAGGTGGCTGCTATTAAGGATATCGGCAACTACTTCGATCGCGCGGAATATATCCGCTGGAAATCATTTCGTGAAACCGACGATGCCCGCTACATCGGTCTGGTGATGCCGCGCGTGCTGGGTCGTCTGCCGTACGGTCCGGACACCGTGCCGGTGCGCAGCTTCAACTATGTCGAGCAGGTGAAAGGTCCGGACCACGAAAAGTATCTGTGGACCAGCGCGGCGTTCTCCTTCGCTTCCAATATGGTGAAGAGCTTTGTCAATAACGGCTGGTGCGTGCAGATCCGCGGTCCGCAGGCCGGCGGCGCGGTGAAAGATCTGCCCATCCATCTGTACGATCTGGGCACCGGCAACCAGGTGAAGATCCCTTCCGAGGTGATGATCCCGGAAACGCGGGAGTTTGAGTTCGCCAGCCTGGGCTTTATCCCGCTGTCGTACTACAAAAATCGCGATTACGCCTGCTTCTTCTCGGCCAACTCCGCGCAGAAACCGGCGCTGTACGATACCGCCGACGCCACCGCCAACAGCCGCATCAACGCGCGTCTGCCTTACATCTTCCTGCTGTCGCGCATCGCGCACTACCTGAAGATGATCCAGCGCGAGAATATCGGCACCACCAAGGACCGACGGCTGCTGGAACTGGAGCTGAACACCTGGGTGCGGAGCCTGGTGACTGAAATGACCGACCCTGGCGACGAGCTGCAGGCCTCCCATCCGCTGCGCGATGCCAGCGTGGTGGTGGAAGATATTGAGGATAACCCAGGCTTCTTCCGCGTGAAGCTGTACGCGGTACCGCACTTCCAGGTCGAGGGGATGGACGTCAATCTGTCGCTGGTATCTCAGATGCCCAAAGCAAAAGCATAAGGCAGGATGGGATGAAAATTTATCGTCCACTGTGGAACGAGGGGGCTTTACTGTCCCCTCAACAGTTCCAGCAGCAGGCTGAATGGGAGTCTTTCCGCAGTGCCGGTGCAGCAGCGCTGGCATCCCCATTCCCCTGGGGCGTGGAAAAGATTGAGTTTAATGACAGTCTTCTTTCGTCCGGCCTGATCCAGATTACGCAGTTACGCCTCTGGCTGGAAGATGGTTCATTAATTGATGCGCAAAGGAGCGATCTGCCTCCGGCGCCGCGTGAGTTAGATGCCAGCCAGCTGGCAGGTCGTGATGCGGTAACTGTCGTCATTGCATTGCCGCACATGCAGCCAGGTATGAGCAACGTTGAACAGGAGGGCGTCCGTTCAGAACGGCCGCTTCGCTATCGTGAAGAGTGGATAACATTGCAGGATGCCTTTGGCTCTGAAGAAGAATCTATGGCAGTTGCCCGGTTTAATTTCACCATCCGGTTTGCCCATGAAAGCAATGATTCCTGGAAAGTGTGTCCGGTCGCAAGACTGATTCGGGATGGACAAAATGCGTGGCGACAGGATCCCTCTTTTATTCCTCCAGTGGCGTCATTTGGAGCAAGCCCGGTCCTTCACGAACGTCTGATGTTGCTTAATCGCCAGTTACGTTCCCGACGCCAGCGTCTGATGACGATGCGACGAGAAAGCAACGAAAGGCTCGCCGATTTTGCCGTCGCCGATGTTTCCCTTTTCTGGTTGCTGAATGCACTGAATTCTCACGCCACAGTGCTAACAGAATACGAGCGTTTTCCTTCACGTCCACCTGAACAGGTATGGGCTGAGCTCGCTCGTCTGGCAGGCAGTATGTTGACCTTTTCCCTGGACCATGATCTCGACGCCATACCGGGTTACGACCACGAGGAGCCAGCTAAGGCGTTTCCTCCGCTGTTTGACCTGATAACGGGTTTGCTGGAGGCAAGCTTGCCATCTCGGGTTATTGCTCTGGAAATGTCCCGCCCGGACGGACAGACCTGGAAGGCCAACCTCCACGATATCCGTCTGCGTGAAGAGGCCGATCTCTATCTTTCTGTACGCTCGGATATCCCGGCCTGGCAGGTTGCCGAGAAATTTCCTGCACTCTGTCAGGCAGGTTCACCTGATGATGTGCGCGAAATCTATGGCGCTGCGCTCAAGGGTATCCCGTTGATACCGGTGAGCAGGGTCCCGGCAGCGTTACCTGTACGCATGGAAAACCAGTATTTCGCACTTGATATAGAAAGCCACGCTGCGCATGAAATGCTGGAGCAGGGGGTGTGTATGTTCTATGTGCCTGAGTTACTGGGTGCTTTGGAACTTGAACTGTTTGCGGTATTGCGCTCATGAGACAGGATATCGATATCGACCAGCTAATGACGGAGACCTGGCTCACCGTCACCATGCTTAAGAAAGGCGCCATCACGCTTAATGGCTCTGCGCTTTACAACACATGCGTTAAACAAGTTGAAAGTGTGCGGGAAGCGCTGGAGCGTGCCGGTTATGACGATGCCAGTGTGGAACATATTTCCTACGCACAATGTGCCTTGCTGGATGAAACGGTGATGAGCCGTAAGCCCGAAAAAAGCGAAGGAGGAGAGGAGCCGAAAGTAGATGAAGGCCAGATGGTCTGGCGTAAAGCACCGCTTCAGGCCCGTTTTTTTGGCTCACTTCGGGCAGGTGAAGCACTATGGGATCGGATTGCAGAGGTTCTGCGTCAACCTTCACCGAACCCGGCCGTTTTAACCTGCTATCACCGGGTGATAGCGCTGGGCTTTCAGGGATTATACAGCCTGAAAGCGGTCAGCCAGTCACAGCGGGATGAGGTAGTGAAAGCTCTTTCTGAGCGAGTTTCTCCACCTGATGCTGGCCTGTCGATGGTTGTTTACCGGATGGGGAAACATCGCTGGAGTCTGATGCGCTCGGTCTGGTTCTGGATAGTGCTGGCCGTCATTCTGACCGGGGTTATCTGGTGGGGTGGCCATCTGTGGCTTCAGGCGCTGTTGTCAGCACAAATACCGGAGCTGCATGGCTAATGCGCAGAAAAGTCATCATTTCGGTAGCCCTACACACTTTAGCAGCCGTAGCCGGGCTACTGTGGTTGCTGTGGTATTTCATTCCGACAGGCAACGTATTTAACGGCCTGTCCACTGCGCTGATCATTCTTCTGGCAGGCTGGTATGTGTTCAAAAACTGTCGGCATGAGGAGCACGTATCCGACGCTAACCTCCCGGCGGCTGAACTGCCATTACTCGACGCCGAGGGCCCCGTTGTACTGGTGTGTGGCGACATGCTGGATGCGTTGTTTCAGGGAAGCCCTCTACGTAAAACAGCCCAGGGATGGTGGCTACGGGTCGGCGACGTCAGCCGGTTAACTGACGTTGTCCGCAGCATACAGACGCAGTTCCCGCACCAGGTCGGTCAGCTCTCGGTAATGTACCGTTGCCTGCCAGACCGTCATCAGGATGAAGCCGTACTTCGTTCCGCACTAAAAACGCTCCGCCAGCAGTGTAAACAGATTAAATCCCTGACGGGTATCACATTGCCGGCTGTGTTAAGCGCTGAATTTTCCGGGCCTGAAACGCCATGGATAATCGTCCGGGGTGACAAGCCGATGGTATGTCCGTTTAATGATTCGCCGCAGGCATTCATTGACTGGCAGCAGACGGACGACAATATCCTGGCGCTGCCGACAGTCAGCCAGGCATTTTCCTTTATCCGTAATACGCTGGCTGATGAGCTGGAGAAACCTGACGGCCTAACGCCGCCTGTGCGTGTATTTTCCGTGATCATGCGTCTCGGAGTAGTCAATCCAGAGACTCGGTCTGTCTGGGCCGGTTGGCTCTATTCCCGCACCTGCTTGCAGTTTTCCCGAGCTCCCGGGCAGTCATCGACAAGTCTGTTCCCGGATGCGGTTTTGCCACTTCTGGCGCCGTTTGCCTCGAAAGTACAGGGGGGCCAGCGTACCCGTCTTCTGGTTCTGCTGATCTGGCTGTGCGTTCTGACGGCGTTGGGCATCTCCGCTCTCAATAATCGTGAACTTATCCGTCATGTCAGTACCCATTTACAGCGCTGGAATGCTATTCCAATGAGTCACTCCCCCCCTAAAGCAGAATCATTGGCTGCACTGAAACAGGATGCGCTCCTGCTTGAACGCTGGCAGCGTCAGGGTGAGCCTTTACGTTACAGCCTGGGTTATTACCCGGGACAACGTCTGTGGCTGGCCTTGCAGCAGGCTATCGATACCTGGACACCGCCACCCGCCCCTGAACCGAAACCGGTACCGAAAATTGTACGACTCGACAGCATGTCACTGTTTGACTCCGGCAAATCGGTACTCAAAGACGGCTCAACCAAAATACTCGTTAATGCACTGGTAGGGATTAAAGCCAGACCAGGCTGGCTGATCGTGGTCAGCGGTCATACAGACAACACCGGCAGCGTTCAGCTAAATCAAACCTTGTCTTTGCAAAGAGCTGAGGCCGTCCGTAACTGGATGCGTGATACCGGGGACGTACCGGAAAGTTGCTTTGCCGTGCAGGGTTACGGCGACAGTCGACCGATTGCATCAAACGACACGCCTGATGGCCGTGCGCATAACCGGCGTGTTGAGATCAGTCTGGTACCGCAGGCTGACGCCTGTCGTCTGCCAGGCGCAAAACACACGTCACAGGATGTACGTGACGTTTCAACTCGAGAAATGGAGAAGTAAACATGGCAATCCCAGTTTATCTGTGGCTGAAAGACGACGGTGGCGCGGACATTAAAGGTTCCGTGGACGTGAAGGACCGTGAGGGCAGCATCGAAGTTGTTGCTCAGGAGCATAATCTGTACATCCCGACCGATAACAACACCGGCAAGCTGACCGGAACCCGTATCCACACGCCGTTCCTGTTCACCAAAGAAATCGACTCTTCCAGCCCGTATCTGTACAAGGCGGTGACCACCGGCCAGACCCTGAAATCTGCTGAATTCAAGTGGTACAAGATCAACGACGCGGGTCAGGAAGTGGAGTACTTCAACACGAAGCTGGAAAACGTGAAAGTGGTGAAAGTGAATCCAGTGATGCACGACATCAAAGATCCTTCTTTCGAGAAGCACAACCATCTTGAGCGGATCGAACTGCGCTACGAAAAAATCACCTGGACCTACAAAGACGGCAACATCATTCATTCCGATTCCTGGAACGAACGCACTACGGCGTAAGAACCTGGCGGACAGAGCCTCTCTGTCCGCTCTTTTTGCTGAGCGTCTGTTTCACGGGCGTTGAGCAAAGAAAAACACAATCTGCCTGCCTGACCTGATGCGCTTTGGACTCCTTATCAAAAGGAAACAGCGACGGGCGGTAGCGTGTCTGCGAACTGATAAAGAGAGAATTTCATGGACAATCCCGCCATCCTGTTACGTCGTCTTAACCCATACAGCGCCCGCGCGATGGAAGGCGCCGCCTCCCTGTGCCAGACCCGCGCACACGCGGAAATCCTGCCGGAGCACTGGCTGCTGAAACTGCTGGAGCAGGGCGAGGGCGACCTGGCGGTGCTGGCGCGGCGTTATACGTGGGATATGGATGCGATATGGCAGGATTTACTGACCTTTATGGATAAGCTTCCCCGTTCTGTGCGCAGCCGCCCGCAGCTGTCGGACGCCATACAGACGCTGATGCAGGAGGCCTGGCTGCGTGCCTCGCTGGCGGGTGAAGAGCAGATACGCAGCCTGCACCTGCTAATGGCCCTGGTGGAAAAACCGTCACTCATCCGCTGCGATGGGCTGTGGCCGCTGCTGACCCTGGCGCAGAGCCAGCTGGAGCGTCTGCATCCTGTGCTGGATGCGCAGTCGGATGAACGTCTGGAGGTGCAGCAGGAGGAAAGTCTGAACCCGCCGCTTTCAACACGGAATGACGACCGCCCCCGCGATATGGGCGTTTCCGGCAACAACGGCTTAAGTGATGCACTGCGGAACGCGCTGGACAAATTTACCCTTGACGTCACCGCCCGCGCCCGCGACGGAAAAATAGACCCGGTGTTCGGTCGCGACAATGAAATCCGCCAGATGGTGGATATTCTCTCAAGACGCCGCAAGAACAACCCGATACTGGTGGGTGAACCGGGTGTCGGCAAGACCGCACTGGTCGAGGGGCTGGCGCTGCGAGTCGCGGAAGGCAACGTTCCTGACAGCCTGAAGCCGGTCTCCGTGCGCACTCTTGACCTCGGCCTTTTGCAGGCGGGGGCGGGTGTGAAGGGCGAATTTGAGCAGCGCCTGACAAACATTATCGAATCGGTGCAGCAATCCCCAT
>OGEB01001130.1_pt1 | contig 12397 bp, 10 predicted proteins | sample 1570541 | NCBI WGS metagenome assembly OGEB01 (sample SAMEA2581975, study PRJEB24529) | metagenome | biome: Human gut stool | place: China | collected 2011 | reverse complement strand
AATTTAGTAATGCTTTAAATGATTTTATCTGGGGTCCTCCTCTGATAATATTAATGTTAGGCACAGGTTTATATTTTACAATTGGTTCAAAGTTTTTTCAAATTAGGTATTTTAACTATATTATGAAGCAAACTTTAGGTAAAATATTTAAAAAACAAGATGAAAATAATGCAGAAGGTGTACTTAGTCCACTTGAAGCAGTATCTACTGCAATAGGTGGTTCTGTTGGTTTTGGTAATATTGCTGGTGTTGCAACAGCTATAGCAATGGGAGGTCCTGGTGCTACTTTATGGATGTGGATTACTGCTTTTTTAGGTATGATTTTAAAACAAGTTGAAGTAACTTTAGCTGTTTACTATAGAAAAAAAGATGAAAATGGAGATCCTTATGGTGGTCCTACTTATTATATGGAAAGAGGTTTAGGAGAAGAAAGAAATTTTAAATATTGGAAAGTACTTGCAACAGTATTTGGTTTTGGAATATTCTCTACTTTCTTTATAACTGCAAGTAACTATACTATTTCTGAAGTTGTAGCTTCTACATTTAACATTAATCAAATGGTGGCTAGTTTATTAATTGTTATATGTACATACCTAATGATTTGTAAAGGTATGAAATACTTAGGAAAAATATTTACTAAACTTATTCCAATAATGAGCATAAGTTATCTAGTTTTTGGATTAGTAATAATATTTATAAATTATAAAAATATACCACAAAGCTTTATGCTAATATTTAAAGGAGCTTTTACTGGAACTGCTGCTGTTGGTGGATTTGTTGGTGCAACTATTTCCAAGGTAATATCTACAGGTATGGCAAGAAGTGTATACTCTAATGAAGCTGGTTGGGGAACTTCTCCAATGGTTCATGCTTCAAGTCAAACAGTTCATCCTGTTGAGCAAGGTCTATGGGGTTCTTTTGAAGTATTTGTTGATACTTTTATAGTATGTACTATCACTTCTTTAGTTGTAATTGTTACTGGTGAATGGTCTAGTGGTGTTGAAAGTGCTACTTTAACACTTAATGCATTTTCTACAGGCTTAGGTGTATTTGGTACTTACTTCTTAACTATAACTATGTTAGTATTTGGTCTTACAACTTCATCTGGATGGTATGTATATTATGAAGTTGTATTAAGACATTTATGTAATAAAAATATAAAATTAAAAAATACAGTACTTAAAATATTTAAATACTTCTATCCTCTACCTGGGCTTTTAATGACTTCATATATCCTTTATGTTGGAGATATAAGTATATGGACATTTGTTGATATAACAAGTGGTATACCTACTTTTGTAAACGTATTGGTTTTATTAGTATTATCTAAGCAATATTTTGTACTGTTAAAAGATTACAAAGCAAGATATTTAGGTGTAGGTAAAGTAGATAAAAATACAAAGTTATTTTATGAGGATATAAAAGGAGAGAAAAATGACGCATATTTATTATAATGGAAAAGTATTCACAGGAGATGAAAATCTTCAACAAGCATTTGTAGTTGAAAATAAGAAATTTATATATGTAGGAAATAATGAAGAAGCTCTTAAATATAAAGATAAAAACTCTAGATTAATAGACTTAGATGAAAAGTTTGTATGCCCTGGGTTTAATGATTCTCATATGCATGTTTTAGGTTATGGATATTCTTTAAAAATGATAAATTTAGCTAGAAAAACTTCTTCTTTAGAAGAAATGAAAAATGCAATAAAAGAATATATAAACTCTAATAAATTAAGAGAAAATGAGTGGATATGTGGTAGAGGTTGGAACCACGACTACTTTAATGATGTCAATAGATTTCCAACTAAAGATGACTTAGATGAAATTTCAACAGAATATCCAATATGTATAATAAGAGCTTGCGGTCATGTTTGTGTTGTAAACTCAAAAGCACTAGAATTAGCTGGTATAAATAAAAATACCTTACAAATTGAAGGTGGCCAATTTGATATAGATGAAAATAATGAGCCTAATGGTATATTTAGAGAAAATGCTCTTAATTTAATCTATAATAAAATACCAAAACCAGATAAGGAAGATATAAAAAATATGATATTAAAAGCATGTGAAAGTCTAAACTCTTACGGGGTTACTTCTGCTCAAACTGATGACTTTATAGTATTTCCTGGTGTTGACTATGAAGTAATAATAAATGCATACAAAGAACTTGCAAATGAAGAAAAACTTACTGTAAAAATATATGAACAAGCACAACTTGCACAAAAAGAGGAATTAGAAAGCTTTTTATCTAAAGGATACACTACAGGTGTTGGTGATGATTATTTTAAAATAGGACCACTTAAATTATTAGGTGATGGGTCGTTAGGAGCTAGAACTGCTTATTTAAATGAACCTTATTCTGATGATAATAGTACTTTTGGAATATGTACTTATACTCAAGAACAATTTGATGAAATGGTTGAAATTGCTCACAAAAACAATATGCAGGTAGCTATACATGCCATAGGAGATAAGGCTATGGATATGGTTGTTAACTCTATAGAAAAAGCTTTAGATAAATATCTAAGAGATAATCATAGACATGGTGTTGTTCATTGTCAGTTAACAACTAGTGATTTACTAAATAGATTTAGAGATTTAAATCTTCATGCTTATGTTCAATCTATATTTTTAGATTATGATATTAATATAGTTGAGGATAGAATTGGAGTTGATAGAGCTAAAACTAGCTATAACTTTAATACTTTATTTAATGAAACTACTATGAGTAATGGGTCTGACTGCCCTGTTGAGTTACCTAATGTACTTAATGGAATTTACTGTGCTGTTACTAGAAAAACTTTAGATGGTAAAGGTCCATTTTTACCTAATCAAGCACTTAGTGTTAAAGATGCAATACTTTCTTTCACAAGAAATGGTGCTTATGCTTCTTTTGAGGAAGATATAAAAGGTGATATAGCTGTTGGTAAGGATGCTGATTTTGTATTGTTAAGTGATAATCTTTTAGATATCGATGTTAATAAAATAAAAGATGTTAAGGTTTTAAATACTTTCTTAGATGGTAAGTGTGTATATAGTTTAAGTTAACAAAAATTCGCTTTGCTTGAGCGACGTGTCGGCGAAGCATTTTGGATACATCCGTTGCTCAAAATACCCTGTTTAAGTTTTGACAGGGTATTTTTGATTTTATTTAATAGCACTTTTTGCAATCTTTCAGTTACGTTTAACCATTTATTTGTTATTTAATGTTCTCTATAATTAAATTATAGTAATTAATAATTAATAAAAGTAGTTGAAAGGTGATATATATGATTAAAGAGATAAATGATACTATAGATTTTATTATGAAAAATGATCCAGCTTCAAAAAGTAAACTTGAGGTACTTCTTTTATATCCTGGATTACATGCAGTGATTGGGCATAAAATTTCTAATTTTTTATATAAGAAAGATCTATTTTTTAGTGCTAGATTAGTATCTCAAATTTTTAGATTTTTCACTAATATAGAAATCCATCCTGGTGCTCAAATAAATGGAACTTTATTTATAGACCATGGTGCAGGTATAGTTATTGGTGAAACTGCTATTATAGGAAATGAGGTTACTATTTATCATGGAGTTACTTTAGGTGGTACTGGTAAAGAAACTGGTAAGAGACATCCTACTATTGGAAATGGTGTAGTAATTGGTGCTGGTGCTAAGTTATTAGGATCTATAGAAATAGGTAATAATGTTAAAATTGGTGCTAATTCTGTAGTTTTAAAAAATATTCCTGATGGATGCACTGTTGTTGGTACTGAAGGTAGAATAGTTAAGAGACCTAATAGCAAAAGTATATTATCTGATTGTTAGATAGTATTAAAAGTATTTAAGGTTAATAAATAGGTAAATAGAATTATTTAATATTACTGGAATTTTTAAGTTCCAGTAATATTTTTATTTATAAAAACGATCTATAGATGCCTGCCCTGCTGCAATACAAATACATACAAAATATATCTTAAGTGCTAATTTAATACTTTTTTTATTGCACCAATCAATTATGTTAATAATACCTGTATTCATTACAAAATTAAAATACTTCTGTTCATCTATATTTAAGTTTTTTTCATTTTTCTTAATAGCTTTTTCCATCTGTTTGATCGTAAAATCATACTCGCCATTTTCATTTTGCTCTAAACTAAACTCTTTTTCTAGATATTCATATATAACATTTTTATTGTAATAGTTATCTAAAGTATCTTCCATAAAATTTGTAATATGTATAAATAGTTTTACTTTTATAGGTGCAAATATTATTTTTATTTTACTAATTAATCCTAAAGTAAAAAGAATTAACGTTATGTCTATAAGTAGTTTTATTATTTTTGTATAGTCTATCATTTATGTCCCCCATATTAAGTGTTATGTTTTCATCTAAATATTATATCATTTAATATTTTATTTTCTAAGATAAACTTTATAAGTTATAAATAAGCATATTAACATTATAATGTAAAAATAAATTTACTTATTACAAAAAAGGTTGCCTTTACTAGCAACCTTTTTAATGTAATTCTAATTTTATTTCATTTATTTCTTCTTCTGTAAGTTCTGTTAATTCAACTATCATCTGTACTGAAAAGTTATTTTGTAATAATTTTCTAGCCATTTCTATTTTTTCTTGTTTTATTCCTTGTTTTATTCCTGTGTTAATCAAATTGGCTTTTTCATGTAGGGCTCTTTCTCTCTCAAAATATAATTCTTGAGTTACTGGATCACTACTTAAATATTCTAGCTTTTCTTCTGCCTTTTTTATATCTTTATCCATATTTATAAGCACCTCCAATTCCTCTTGTGATATATCGTTTCTTAAAAACATCATCCATCTCTGTAATTTATCTTCTTCTAGATTTTTATTTTCAATCTTTTTGAACTTAGGCATTTCTATAAAATGAAGTTCTAATATATCTGTTAATTTATATTCTGTATTATCATTTTCTCTTAGTGTAAATGTTGTATGATATTTTTCTAGCTCTATATAATTAAAATCTAATATATTTATAGTGATTACTTTATTTAAATTACTATAATCCTCGCCTTTAACAATACTTCTACTATAGATTCTAGACCAATAAAATAAAGTTCTCTTATCCATATTATCTTGATTTGTTAGCTGTACTTCTATATTTATATTAGTTCCATCTGAAGTTTTTGCTAGTACATCTATTATTCCTTTTTTATCTTGTATATTATCTGTAGTTAGCTCTTTTTCATTTATTATTTCTAATTCTACTAATTCTTGAGTTTTATCTTTATTTAAAACTGCATTTAAGAAAGATTTTAAGTTATCTATATTTTCAGTTTCTCCAAATAATTTTTTGAAAATAAAGTCATTCAGCGGTCTCAATCTTTGCATTATATTCCCTCTCTTTGAGTTTATTTATTATGATATAAATAATTATATCCTATCTTAAATTTATTAACAATTCACTATTTAAATATAATTACAATACCTTGTAGAACTAATTTATATATAGTATATCTTTAATACTAACTTTATTTTTATTTAACTTTATATCACCATTATCTAATACTTTAACAAAATCACTACCTATATAAAATCCATCATTTTCTTTTCTAAGATTTATATTTTTATCCTTACTAATCTTTTTAAGTATCTTATAAACATCTATTTCTCTTCTACTACTTAAATAAAGCTCATGCATTGTAGTAGCTGTTTTTAACAAATATAAGGTTGTATAATTTAAAGTTCTTATACCATACTCAACTCTATGAATAGGTCCTACCTTTTTTAATTCATCAAGTTCAAATCTTAAATAAATGTCATTTTCTTTACCATGAGTGCACTTAAGTTCTTTACAACTTCCTCTTTCATACTCATAATAATCTTTAATTTTTGCATAATACTCTATGCCAAAGTCATTATTAAACTTATTACTTGAATTTGACTTATCAATTGGTTGATAAAAGGCCAAATACTCAACTCCAATATTTAGCTTCGATAATGATTTTTTAGGTATATGATAAAATCTATTTTCTTTATAAACATCAAAGTGATTTTTATCTTTTGTATTAACTATCATTACATTTTTATTCTTAAACTTATAATAATCATCTTCTTCATCAAATACAGGGTTGTTATTTATAGCTTCCATATATGATTCATTTATGATATCACATAAATGCTTTTTCATAAGTGAAGTTGATCCTGGAAGCATAGGAAGTGCTCCTATGTTAACTTTCTCTATACTTTTGTAATATTTATTCTCCTCAAATGTTTTTTCATCACTACAAGGAAACATTACATAAGCTCCAACTGATTCATATTTAAAACTATTATTTATGCTACTTTTGCTTACTATAGAGTCTCTATATCTATGCATAATATTTATATCATCTTCCATAGGGCATATATTTCCACTTTTATCAACATAGATTCTATACTTAGCATCAAATATATATACCCTGTCGGTTTTCCCGACACCCTTTAAACAAAGCACAGTATCTGGTTTTTGGTTAGTTGTTGGAAGTTTGTTGTACTGTTTATTATAAAATAGCTCTAACCTTTTTCCTTTATCATTTTCATAAATACATTTAGCTTCTTTATTTTGCATAAGAGATAATGTTAATCCATTAGAAGTTGATTGTATTATCGAATTTTCCTTAGTTTCATAACCTAATTCTTTTATAATGCTGTGTATTTTTATATAGCACCATATTTCGTATAAGTTCCAAAGCTTTTTATTACTAATATCATAAAGTCCACTACTTATATCTAAGGCTTTTGATAATAGATTATAATAGTAATAACATTCCTTATATCCACTAGCCATTTTAAATACTAAGGATATAGATTTATTATTGTTTATATCACTAATATTTCTAAAGAATGTATTTAGATGATGTGTAAGTCTTTTTTCGTATACTTCTAATTGAGTGTAATACTTATTATTTTCACCTTGTTGAATTTTCACATTAGACTTAACATTTTTTATTTTGTCTAAGATTCTTTTTATAATAAATTTTACATATTGATTTTCAAGTATATCTAATGTTGTATTTTTTCTTACTTCAACAACATTGTTTGAATTATTATTTTTTCTTAAATGCTTTATAGTTTCCTTTGTAGATATAACTTTAGACTTATGTTTATTTTTTAAGTTGTATTCTGTAACAACACTATGCTTTGGAAATCTTTCTATTCTTTTTATAGCTCTTTCTAGCTTTTCATAAATATTATTTAAGATAACTATAAATTCAAGTCCAGTTTGACTCTTATTATCACATATATTTACACTTGAAAAAGTCTTATTTAGAAAATTAAATACTAATGAAGTTATCTCTTCATTTATATCCTTTAAGATTTCATTATAGTCATCCATATAATCAAGCTTAGATGGAAAGACTTGTATTGTTAAATCTAATACTTTACTATTATTTTTAATAATTTTAAAAGTAGAATAACCTATATCTCCATTAAACTTAAAAGATCCAAAGGTATTTCTACCTCTAGTTATTATGTTATCTCTTATTTCTTTATGGTCATGGTAAATTTCAAACTTGTCATTAGTGTTATTTTCTAAATACAAATTATAGATTCCATCTTCAAAAAAGCTTGGATACATAGTACTAGTATTATTTATTTCTAATTCTTTAAAGCTATTTATAGTTTCTGTAGTGTAGTTATAAGTTGTATCTACTCCCAAATGTGCCATTATATTTTTATTATTATTCGTAGCTTTAAATTTCTTATTTTCACTGCTTCCAGATATGTATAATGTAAAATCATCTGTAGACAATTTTAATATATCACTACTAGTACCAGTAACTAACATACCCATCATTTTGATACCCTTTTAGCATATATATAATTTTCTTTGCACTGTTTTCATATTTTACAGTTGTAGTTTCTAAGTGATTTTCTGCTTCTTCTACAGTTTCTATATCATTAGTTTCAAGTATAAAGTTAAGTAAGTCTATTAAAACTTGATATACACTTTGCTCACTTCCATTTATAGCTGGAAGTATTTTTTGCATTATTTGATAGTCAAATGCAGTGTCTTCATCTAATAAGTCAGCTTTCTTATTTTCTATCATGTAAAATAATATTTCATCTCTTACTCTGTAGGCAAATTGCTTTTGTGACTTTTTAAGTATTTCATTTATTTCTATTATTTTTTTATTTACTTCTTTTGCATATTCTCTATACTCTGGTTCTATATCCATAGTTTTTAAGTATGTTGTTTTTAAAAAGTCATTAGATACATTTAAGCTTTCTACTTTTTCATTAGTTTCAAAGAATAGGTTGTCTAAGTCTACATCTGAAAATTCTATTGTATTTGCTCTATCTAATACCTTTCTACTAAATTGGAATGTTGTATCATCCATGTTTACTGTTCCTATTAGATATAGGTTATCTGGTATATGTAGGCTTATATTTTCGTTGTCTTCTTGGTACTGTACTATGTTGTCAGTTATTATGTCTTTTCCTACTTTTTTACGGCTTTCAATTATGCTTAGATAGTCACTTAGGTAGTATTCTACTCTTGCTAGGTTCATTTCATCTAGGCATATGAAGTATATTTTATTTTTGTTTTCTTTAGCTTTTAATATTGTTTTTGTTAGTTGACCTTTTATAAATTTGTCATCTAGGTTTTTATAGCCTAAAATCTCAGTTGCATCGTTCCAGTCAGGCCTTACACTGATTAGAGTATAGTCTGCGTTTATACTATCTGCTAGTAGTCTTATTATTTTTGATTTACCTGTTCCACTTATTCCTGCTAGTATTGTAAATGGTTTTGTTTTTAAGGATAGGTACAGATTTGATAGTTGGTTGTATGTATAGTTATACCCTTGATTTTTTATGTAGTTTTCAACTTTATTTATAATGTCTACTGGTATTATTTCTTCAGATTCTTCAATAAAATTATCCTTATCTAAATTATCTTCTTTATATAATATAGGTGATGAATATAAAAATCTCATGAATTTTAACCCATCCCATGAACTAAATTCAATACTATTATCTTGTATTTCTTTTAACTTCATATTAGCTTCTATTATATTTAAAGGTCTTAGTTCTTCATCACTACACCCAAAGTATGATAAAAGCTTTTTTATATGATCTAAGCTATATACCGGAAGCAATTTTTCAGGGAAATACATATATAGAAGTTTTGTTTTGAACATATTCATTGATGATATTAAACTGTAGTTGTTTAGTAAGTCATAATGTCCATTTTTAAAGTTTTCAACAAACTCACTAATATCTTTTCTCATCTGTGACCATGCATCTTCTACATTTGAAAATTGAGCTGGATATATCCATTTATCATCTTTACTTGAGTAATAAATTTTAAACTTTAATGCATTTCCACCCTTTATACTACCTAATGGTACTGTGTTATATTCTAACCACCAACATAGGTTATCTTGTTCTTTTCCACCTAATGCATATCTTTCTAGCTCTAATGTTGGTAATTTTTCTAGTGGAAATTTATCTATAAACTCTTGTCTTAGTTTTTCATCTTGATAATCATCTTCTTTATAACTTTCTTTAAAGTCTTCTATTAGTTCTTTTAATTCCATATATGTATTATCGCTTTCTTCTATACTATTGCTTCTTTTAAAGTATCTATATCCTATACTTAATATTGCATCTTTAAATGCTTCTATAAATTCATTTTGATGTATATACTGTTGTAAGTTTTCTGATAAGCAGAACTTATCATCTTCTTTATAGAAATATTGTGATGTTTTATCTGCTAAGTATTTTATAGGGTTGTCCTTTGCTAGTTTTACATATTCTTTTTTACCCCAGTTTTCATATCCTTGTGTGCTTTTTTGACCTTGTAAGTCTTTTGCATTTTCTTTATTGCTATAGAATTTTTTAAAGGAATTATATATTTCATCTTCATCTATTTTTAGCTTTATATTTCCGTTATTATAAAATGCCCATAGTAAAGGTATTTTGTAGCTTTTACTCATACTTGTATTTTTTATTGTATTTATAAAGTCTATTGCTTCTTGATCTAAGTTGTTATGATTAAGATTTTTCTTTTCTATAGTTTCCCAACTTCTTCCCATTATGAATCTCCTTAAAGTGTATTTTATATATTTAATTATATCAAAAAATACCTTTATAAAAATAAAGGTATTTTAATTTATATATTTTGAGCTAAACTAAGTTTTATAGCTTTTTCTATTTCTTCAATTATTTCTTCTCTAAGTCTTGCACAGCTTCCTTGAACTTGGTACATTCCTTGTTTGAATTTTAAAACTGGCTTGTCAAAGATTTTTTCTATTTGTAAATCTGCTACTAAACCATCTTCTTCTATGTCTATGTATGATTCACTTACTACTGTTCCTGTTGCTATTATTCCTTTTTCTTCTATGCTGTTTCCACCTAGGTGTATGTAGAACTTGTCCCCTAATTTTACACTTTTAGTGCATTTCCATGGTTCTATGTGTCCTTCATTTTTTACATTGTCAAAGAAGTTCCATTTATCGTTGTTGCATATGAATATGTATGTGTTATCTTTCATTTAATACTTTTCCCCTTATTTTTATTTATTAATATTACTGATAGCTTTGAATCCAGTTTCCATTTCTATGATATTATCATATATAAATTCGCTCCATACAGGCTTTTTATTATCTCTGTAAAATATTCTTACATTAGTATCACTTATATCTTTTAAGAGTTTTTTTATCCACTCGCATCAGAACTATCTAAACATCTATAATATATTTTCTTCTCTATCTAAGTGATTACTGTATATATAATTTGATTCTGGTTTGTTGTTCATTCCTTCATTTACAAATAGTAAAGTTTCATTATTTACTTTTACTTTCCATTGTATATTCCCTCTTTTTACTCCTAATTCTTATCTTGTATATTGACCTTTTAACATTTCTACACTCCTATTAATAGTTATATATTAGTAATTTATACTTTATATTATTTTGAGTAAGTATATTTACATCTTGGATATGAGCTACATCCAAGGAATTTTCCATATGCTCCTTTTCTCTCTACTAACTCACTTTTACATCTTGGGCAAGTTTTTTGTTTTTCTTCTAATGTGTGTTTTATATTTCTTATATGTTCTTTCTTAATCTTGTCTTATAGTTGACATACTTGATAATACTTTATTAAAACATTCTTTTACTTCTTCATTAGTTAGTATTTCATTATTGTATGAGGTTATTGTTGATATCAAATTACTTTCAGTTATTACCTTTACACTTTCATTATTTATATCAACCTTTTTTAGTATTGCTTTATCTGAAAATACTATTATAGAATAAATATTTTCAGATATTCCTGTTATATCTTCTATAACTTTAATATGTCCATAGTTTTGGTGTATAGGATTGTAAAATTTATGTCTTGATTTACCCATTACTTGAGTCCAAGTTTTATCATTTTCACTTCCATATATATTTCCACTAAAGTTTTTATTTTCTATTACAAATATTCCATAGTTAGATACTACTAAATGATCTATTTGTGCTGTTTTATCTTTGTTTGGAATTATTATATCATGTATTGATTTGTATTTTTCTCTATCTAGTCTATGTAGTCTTATTTCTTGTCTTGCTTCACCTAATGTCCCTTTTATTTCGATTTTTATATCTTTAGTTATTTTACTCTTTTCTTTTTTGAATAGTTTATTAATTATATTTTTTATCATTTTCTCTTCCTAAATCTATGTAAATATATACACTGTCAGTTTTCCCGACGCCCTTTTAATACTTCATCTTATCTGGTATTACACCTCTAACTCCACCTCTAGGATCTTTCATATCTCCAATGTATCTTGGAATAAGATGAACATGAACATGCATCACAGTTTGACCAGCGTACTCTCCACAGTTTATTCCAACATTATATGAATCTGGAGAATACTTTTCATCTAATAGCCTTTTACCTTCATCTATTAATTCAAATATTGCTTCTCTTTCTTCTTTTGTTATATCAAAAAAATCTTTAACATGACGCTTTGGTATAAATAGCATGTGTCCTTTTCCTACTGGGTATTTATCATATATAGCATATGATAATTCATTTTCTAATACATACTCTTTCATTTCACAAAATATACAATTCATTTTTACTCCATCTATTACTTATATTTAAATTATTTATAAATTTATCTTGTTTATTTTACAATTTATTTTATTATAATTCTCTATTTGAGATCTGTCTATAATACTAATTTGATATACCAATATTAATTTATATTAAGCCAAAGGTTTATAAATTATATTTTTGTGAGTTTACATCACAATATAGTTTTCCTAAATAAATTTCATTTTTACAAAAGTATTCCCCCTCTAATGAAACTAATATAATTTTTTTGAAATTTTATACTATTTAATTAGTAATTAAATTATGTATCAATTAATTTTTGTAATATCTCGCTTTT
>OGEB01001129.1_pt1 | contig 12404 bp, 10 predicted proteins | sample 1570541 | NCBI WGS metagenome assembly OGEB01 (sample SAMEA2581975, study PRJEB24529) | metagenome | biome: Human gut stool | place: China | collected 2011 | reverse complement strand
TGGGCATTTAGTTGAAACAGAAACCAGGGATGATTTATTTTCCTGGGTTCGTCTGTTTTACTATCAAACCAAATTATACATTAAATTTAAACAGAACCACATCTCCGTCCTGCATGACGTATTCTTTTCCCTCAGAGCGTACAAGTCCCTTATCTCTTGCGGCAGTCATGCTTCCGTTTGCGATTAAGTCCTCGTAGCTGATAACATCAGCTTTGATAAACCCTCGTTTGAAGTCAGAGTGAATCTTTCCGGCAGCTTGTGGAGCCTTTGTTCCACGGGTGATTGTCCATGCTTTAGACTCGATTGGACCTGCTGTAAGATAAGAGATAAGTCCGAGTAAGGAGTAGCTTGCCTTGATAAGTTTTTCAAGACCGGATTCTTTTAATCCTAAGTCCTCTAAGAACATTGCCTTTTCATCATCATCAAGTTCAGCGATTTCCTGCTCAATCTGCGCGCATACAACAAATACTTCTGCTTCGCAGCTCTTTGCATATTCTCTTACTTTCTGTACATAATCATTTTCTGCACCGTCATCTGCTAAGTCATCTTCGGAAACGTTAGCGGCAAAAATAACTGGTTTTGCAGTAAGAAGATTACATTCGTTTAATAATGCCTGCTCATCCTCATCTTCTGTTACGAAAGTTTTAGCAAGCTGTCCATCTTCAAGATGTGCTTTTACTTTCTTTAAGAATTCTACTTCTGCAGCAATCTTTTTATCATTGTGTGCTGCGCGGGCAGATTTGGAAATACGGCGGTCTAATACTTCGATATCAGAGAAAATAAGCTCAAAGTTAATTGTCTCAATATCACGAAGTGGATCAACACTTCCGTCAACATGGATTACATTGGTATCCTCAAAACAGCGTACAACGTGAACGATAGCGTCTACTTCACGGATATTGGCAAGGAACTGGTTACCAAGTCCCTCTCCTTTGGACGCACCTTTTACAAGACCTGCAATATCAACAAATTCGATAGTAGCCGGAACAATCTTTGCAGAATCATACATATCTGACAGCACCTTAAGACGCTGATCTGGAACGGCAACAATACCGATGTTAGGGTCTATAGTACAGAATGGATAATTGGCTGCCTCTGCTCCTGCCTTTGTCAAAGAGTTAAATAATGTACTCTTTCCGACATTAGGAAGGCCAACGATACCTAATTTCATAAAAAATTCCACCTTTCAATATTCGATTACTATATTAAAGCATTCCATCTAAATCTGAGTTATTTATTAGATTTTTATCACGTTTAGTTCATATATTTTTCTTAATTTATATTAAATTTATTATGTTTGCCATGATTATTGTTAATATTTAATTTTTTTCTTAATAATTCAGTTACAATACTCACTTCTTCAATTCTTAATATTGTAACTGCTATTCCATAAATAATAGCTCCTATACATATAGCTGCAAATAGTGCTATTACTTCAAATATAACCCCTATTCCTAATATATTTATTAATATATTGTAAACAATATATGTTATCACTCCCATTATTATAGATGCTATTAATGATTTAATCATAGTTTTAATTATCTTATCCTGCCCAAAATACCTAATTTTCTTTTTAAGGCTATTAAATAATAATATTATGCATATTAATGAGGAAATACTAGTCCCAATTGCTAATCCTGCGTATCCCAAAAAATTAATTAATATAATATTTAAAATTATATTTATCACCATAGCAAAAGCTCCATTAATCATAGGTGTTTTAGTATCTTGTAAAGAGTAAAATACTCTATTAAGTATCTCTCTTAATCCTGATCCTATCATACCAATAGAATAACATGATAAAGCTATGGCAGTCATTCTAGTAGCATCAGAATTAAATGCACCTCTTTCAAATACTATTTTTACAATAGGTTCTGCTAGTACTATAGCTCCTACAGAAATAGGAATTATTAAAATTACAATTGTATTTATACTTTTTACTACAGATGATATAAATTTTTCCTTATTATCTTCACTTGATAACTTAGATAAAGTTGGATATATAACTGATGCAACAGTAGCTATAAATATCCCTAATACAAATCCATTAAGTCTATATGCACCATTTAATACAGTTATAATACCATCACCTAATGTAGATGCTAAACTTCGATCTGCAATAGTATTAACTTGATCCACACCAACACCTATAAATACAGGTACTATTAATACTAATATTTTTTTTATATATTCATCTTTTAAATTTATATATAATTTATATTTATAGCCCTTTTTTATAGCAAATGGCAATTGAATAAGTAATTGAGAAGCCATAGCTATTAATGTACCTATTGCCATCATATTTATATTACCTTTGCTACTTATAGCTATACCTAATATTATACATATATTAAAAGGAAAACCTATCATACCCGGTATAGTAAACTCTCCATTTATTTGTAACCATGAAGTCATTATTTTACTTAAACCTATAAATATAGTTCCAAATATCATTATTCGAGTAAACTCTACTGCTATCTTTAACTTGTCTCCATAAAAATTCATAGCAAATAATTTTACTAATGGTTCAGCAAATATATATCCTAGTATAGATATAATTATAGATATGATTATTACTATATTTAAAATATTATTTACAAATTTAATTGATTTATCTTTACCATCATTTTTCTCTACCTCATAAAATAATGGTATAAGAGTTGTTACTATAGCGGTTCCTATAGATGCAAAAAGTATTGTTGGTATAGTTGATGATGTTATATATACATCTGAAATTTGTGTTGTGCCATAAAAATATGTTAAAACTAGCTCTCTAATAAAACCTAATACTTTAGACATCATAGTTACCAACATTAAAATTACAGTTGATTTAGCAACTTTATTCATATATTATCCTCCTAAAAAATTTAGAGTAATATATGAATAATAATATATTACTCTAAAATAATAGTTATTTCTTAATCTCGATTAAATAAATCCCTTGTATATACCTTACCTTTTACATCTAATAAATCATCTGATAATCTATTAGATACTATAACATCAGATATAGCTTTAAATTCTTCAAAATCTCTAATTACTCTAGAGTTAAAGAAGTTATCTTCTTTTAATACCGGTTCATATACTACTACTTCTATACCTTTTGCTTTTATTCTCTTCATTATACCTTGTATAGATGAAGCCCTAAAGTTATCAGAACCACTCTTCATTACTAATCTATTTATACCTACTATCTTAGGTTTTTTAGCTATTATCATATCTGATATATGATCTTTTCTAGTTCTATTTGCATCTACTATAGCACCTATTATGTTATTAGGTACATCTTCATAATTTGCTCTTAATTGTTTTGTGTCCTTTGGTAAGCAATATCCACCGTATCCAAATGAAGGGTTGTTGTAATGGCTTCCAATTCTAGGATCTAGTCCTACACCTTCTATTATCTGTTTAGTATTTAATCCTCTTATCTCTGCATATGTATCTAATTCATTAAAGTATGCTACTCTTAATGCTAAATATGTATTTGAAAATAACTTTACAGCTTCTGCTTCTGTCGAATTCGTAAATAATATTGGTATATCTTTCTTTACTGCACCTTCAGCAAGAAGTTCTGCAAACTTTTCTGCTCTTTCTGATTGCTCACCTACTATTATTCTTGAAGGATATAAGTTATCATACAAAGCTTTACCTTCTCTTAAGAATTCTGGTGAGAATATTATGTTATCTGTTTCAAACATTTCTCTTACTTTTTCAGTATATCCAACTGGTACTGTTGATTTTATTACCATTGTAGCATCTGGATTTATAGATAATACATTTGCTATAACAGCCTCTACAGTTCTAGTATTAAAGTAATTTAACTCTGGATCATAGTTTGTTGGAGTTGATATTATTACATAATCTGCATCTTTATATGCCTTATATGCATCCATTGTTGCTACTAAATTTAAATCTTTAGTTGCTAAATATTCCTCTATCTCATTATCAACTATTGGAGATTTTTTATTATTTATCATATCTACTTTTTCTTGTATTACATCTACTGCCATTACTTCATGATTTTGAGCTAGTAATATCGCATTTGATAATCCTACATACCCAGTTCCTGCTATTGCTATTTTCATTTTACTTCTCCCATTTAATTTACTATACTTAAATATTATAACTTTTTATATCTTATTTTAGACTAAAGCTACTTTCGTATGTTTCTTTAATTAGCTTTCTTCTATCTTATAAAATTCTTTATACCAAGTTGAGAACTTTTCTAGTCCTTCTTCTATAGAAGTACTTGGTTTAAAATCTATTGCCTTTTCTAAATCTGATGTATCTGCATATGTTCTAACAACATCTCCTGGTTGCATTTCCATATAGTTTCTAACTGCCTTTTTACCTATTTTATCTTCTAATACTAATATAAACTTTTCTAATTGTACTGGTTGATTATTGCCTATGTTATATACCTTATATGGTGCAAAACTTTCGCTTAATTTATCTTTTGTTTCATCCCAATCTTGATTAGACTTTGGTGCTAATGGTAATAATCTATATATACCTTCTACTATATCATCTATATATGTGAAATCTCTTTCCATCTTTCCATGATTGAACACTTTTATAGGATTGTCATTAAGTATTGCATCTGTAAATGAGAAGTATGCCATATCTGGTCTTCCCCACGGTCCATATACTGTAAAAAATCTAAGTCCTGTAGTAGGTATTTTATATAAATGGCTATATGTATGAGCCATTAATTCATTTGATTTTTTAGTTGCAGCATATAAGCTTACCGGATGATCTACTTGGTGTTCTGTAGAGAATGGAGCGACTTTATTCCCACCATATACTGAACTTGATGAAGCATATAATAGGTGTTTTACTGGATAATGTCTGCATGCTTCTAATATATTTACAAATCCAATTAAGTTCGAATCAACATAAGCATATGGATTTTCTATAGAGTATCTTACTCCAGCTTGTGCTGCTAAATTTATTACATAACCAAATCTATATTTTTCGAAAAGATTATCTATATCTTCTTTATCTTTTAAGTCTATTTTATAAAAAGTATAGTTATCATACTTTTGAAGTATTTCTAGTCTTCCTTCTTTTAATCTAACATCATAGTAGTCATTCATATTATCTATTCCGACTACTTTATATCCTTTATTTAATAATAATTCTGCTAAGTGAAATCCTATAAATCCACTAGATCCAGTTATTAATATTTTGTCCTGCATTACCTTACTCCTTAATCTTCTTAATATTTAATATTATAATGGTAATTTTAGCTTCTCTCCAAGTAAATAGTCTGCCTCCAAAGTTATATCTTTATCTAATCCACTTGCATTATGTAATGTTATTTCACCAAAATATATTTTACCTGATATTTCATATAAATCAATTCTTGCAAAGTCCAATCCTTTCGATAATATTTCTGCTATTTCAATCATTTTATTAAGTGATTTTGGCTTTGGTACTATATAATCCTTATCAGGATTTTTTTCATCTCTAATATAAGGTAATTCATTCCAATCTAAGTCAAAAAATTTAAATCTTGTATCACCATTGTGTCTATTATAGCAAAACATTATACTATCAGCTTTACCATTAAAGCACATTATTTTATAATCTTTTAATTCTGTTCCAGATTCATCTACCATATATTTCTCAGCAATGATACGAGGCTTTATATCTTTATATGGCCACTCTCTTCCATACCAATATCCATTTCCGTTGAGTTTTACTTTTATGTCTTTTTTTACTTTATCAAAGTTAAACTTCTCTTTACTTTTACATATATATACACTTTTAGAGTCATGATTACACTTAAGTACAAATTGATTCGGTAAGTTTTCATATTCAATTTCCTCTACTGAATCCCATACCCCTATTAACGGAATTAAATACTCTTCTCCTAAAATATCCGAAATATACTCCCTTACTTCGTATTTATCAACTAATTTAGTGTATCTCTTATCTTTATCATATATTTTTAACCATTGAACCTTTTCATTCAAACTTTTAGGATTTTTAAATGACAACCCTCTTTTAAAATGCTTAAAAAACATTAATCTTAAGTACAATCTGGGAGGAATTAATCTACTTATCTTTATCAATAATCCTCTCATCTTATCTCCTTTTTAATTACTATTTATTATTATACACTTTTAAATAATTCTATTTATATATTTTTCTCTAAAATACTTATACTTTCTTTTTCACCAATTAATTTTTTAGACATGTTATTCTTAAAAATTAAATTAGTAAGTATTAATGATCCACCTATAGCAATTACAAAGTTAACAACCATATTAATATATGGGTTTACTCTACCATTCAACATATAGATTGTAAAATAAATAAATTGCTGATGAAATAAGTATATTGTCATAGATCTATTTGACATATATTTCAATATATTATTATCTTTCCATTTTATTCTTATAGCTAGTTTCTGCAGAAAAACAAATATCATAATTGCTCCAACAATATGTAATGGCAATTTTAAAATAGTTTTTATTATTTCTACATCTCCATTAAATGCGCTAACTTTTTCAAATATGCTAAATAAGGTAATTTGAATAAATAACCAACCTAAAACTGGAATTTTAAACACAAACTTACTACTATATTGCCTTATTTTAAATCCTACTAAAAAAAGAGGTATATATAGTAAAACATTTAAAACTTGAAATACATTCGGTATCTTACCTAGACATAATGCATACACTATATAAAAACAACAAACTAATAGTATACTCTTTATGTTATGTTTATAAAAGTAATCTGATATAAACCATGCTATAATATAAACCCAAAACAACATCCATAAAAACCATAATTGACTTGCTCCTCCAACTAAAGATCTTATGATCATTCCTAAATCTAATCCTTTATAAATAATTATATTTATAGGTATCACCCAAAAAATAGCAACTGTGTAATAAGGGATTATTAATCTTTTTATCTTATTAGCTATAAATCCTGATAAGTTAGCATATTTTTTTTTCTCATATTTTAAATAGTAAAATATATAACCTGATACTAAAACAAATGCATATATATGAAAAGAATTAAGCCATCTTGAAAATATACATAATATTGGTGATGAATATATAGGTTTTAAATCCAACCACTTTTCTCCCCAAAAAACACTACTATGATATAAGGTAACTAATAGCATAAGCATTAATTTTACAAAATTACAGTTATTTAATTCTTCTTCATATGTAAAGTTGTTTCTGTTTATCATTTTTTCTCTCCTTAGTTTTTATTAAAAGAATTTTAAACTACATAGATCTCCTCTTGTAACAGATATAATAAGCATTATAAGAGAAATTATTAAAAGGCTATTTTTAACTTTTATATACTCTCTTGATCCCTCCGTACACTTTAAGCAATATAATCCTATAGGTATATTAAGCATCATTATAAAAAAACTTAATCTAAAACCAAGGTTGAATTCAAAGAATATTATACCTAAGTTAAATATGGCAATTACTGATAAAAAGTTCAATATTCTTTTAGATACAAATCTATTATTTTTTACTGGCGATTTATCTTTATAAATTTTCACTCTATTTATTAAATATAATAACAATATGATTGAGATTATACTTAATAAAGCTTCCCAAAAATAAAAGTATCCTTCTCCGAGTTGACCACCTGTAATATATCTTTCTCCCTTGTCTAGGAACGCTTCAACATAACTACTGCCATAAGACATAGTTACAATGATACTTCCTATACTAAATGCTATCTTCATAAACTTATCTATTTTTGTTTCTCTTTTTTCAAATAACAATAAAATAATTCTTAATAATATCATAAACTGTCCCATTACATGAAGTGACGCAGCTATTAAATAAAATATAATATTCTTAATTATACTTCTTTTTAAGTCAAGCTCTGTATATATGCACCATGCCACAATTGCAATTGCTAGAACTGTTCTAATATTACTAATCGTTACTTGGAATAGACCACGCGACATAAATAAAAATAAAATAAGTACAACATCTTTTTTTCTTGATTCAATTTTTTTATAGCATTTTAATAAAATAGAGAATATTAAAGTATATGTTAACAATGCAGTAATACCAGGTAATAATCCATCAACTCCTAATTTACCAATTAAGTAATAATATAGAGGTACTCCAGGAGTAGAAGTATTAATCATCGTATCTTTCAAAGCATCCGGTGACATACTAGTATAAATATGCATTACTGGAAATAATCTATACAAATCTGCTCCTTCACTCGGAACATAAAGAAATGCCATTATGGAAAGTAATAAAATATACACTTTAATCCATTTGGATAAGTATTTCTCTTTCATAATATTAATTGAAAAACATATAATATTTAGTATAAGTGTGTATACACCTACTCCTATCAGTCTTGGTATTAAATACATTTCTTACTCCTTTCCTAATTATGATAAATAAGTTATTTTTTCTATCTCACATATTATTAGATAAAATATACCTAATGTTATTACATATACCAACAAACCTATTAGTATTGAAATAGATACATATATTCACCTACTTTTTATTATCTTTCTAATAAAAGTAAACTTTTATATAACTCATGACTCTTTTTGGCTAATTCATTCCAATCATATTGATTAGACAATTCTAATGAATTACTTCCCTTTTCATTTAATAGATTTTTTTCTTCTATCATTTTTAATAAAGTTTCTTTTATACTTTTTATATTATTTCTTGCCGTCCAACCTGCATTATATTCTTCTACCTCTTTAGCCATATTAGTTCCATCTGTTACAAAACATGGTATTCCATATGACATAGCTTCTATAAGTGCCATCGGATGGCCTTCAAATCTAGATGTCATTAAAAATATATCACTTTCTAATAATACGTTTTCTTTTTCTTTTCCAAATACAGGTTCATGAATATATATTATAGATGATAAATTTTCATTATCTATTTTTTGTTTTAGTATATCTTTTTTATTTTCTACATCTGGTCCATAAATATGAAATTGGCAGTTTGATTTTTTCAATTCACTTTTAATGCTCACGCATGCATCTATAAGTAAATCTATTCCCTTTTGATAAGGTTCTATCCTACCAATATTTGTACATATTAACTTATCTTGATTAAAATTTTCTTTAGTTATATATTTTTTTTCGGTTCCATTTGGAATAACTATACTAGTTTTATTCCATTTATCACCCGAATCTCGCTTTTCGTCTTCTGTTAAGTATTGAATAGCTAAAGCTTTTCTAGCAAATTTATTAAAAGTTATAATATTGGCTATTGATTTTTTAATTTTTTTTCTATTTTGAGCTTTTTTATTCAACTCTCCTCTAGGAACTAAAATGTATGGTATATCTCCTTTAGTTAATTCTTTTCTTATCTTCATATTTGCATAACCATAGAATTGTTCTACAATAACTAAATCTGGTTTATTAAATGGTTCAGGCAAATCACTAATACTTTTTCCAGGATATTTATCCACAGTATTTATATGATAATGATTCATCCACTCGTCATTAATATCAGTTCTCATATGATACCAAAATATATTATCATATTTCGATTGAGCCTTAATTTGCCTTGGTATACTGTATCCAGGACCAGCCCATTTAACATTTGTCATTTGAGAGATATATACTATGTTCATAATTAAATTTATACCTTTCTTTTATTCTAATTACCTATTTATATTCTAATTACCTATTTATTACTATATAATTTCTATAATTTTACTATAATTTATTTTTCTATCAAATTTTTCTTCTGCAAGTTTTCTATTATTTCTTCCCATTTCTAATCTAATACTATTGTTATTATATAGATATATTATTTTTTCAGATAAATCTTTAACATCACCTGTTTTGCAATTTAAACCACATTTATATCTTTCTACTAAATTTCTATATTCTAAAGAATCTTGTGTATTTACTACAGGTATTCCTGCTGCTGCATAATCCCCAACTTTATTAATAATACTTCCAGCTGATCCTTTAACTATAGGATTAACGCATATATCAGATTTATTAAGATATTTTGCCATTTGAGAATATTCAAGCTTACCTTTAAAATCAACATTTATTCCTGATGATTTTGCATATAATTCAAACTTTGATTTTAATGGTCCATCACCCATTACAATAAATTTAATATTGTTAATTCCTTTTTCTTTAACAATTTTTAATGCATCTATAACTAAATTTAAGTCATAACTGTAACTTAATGTTCCAACATAGCTTAGCCATATCTCGTCTTTTGGCTTATTTATTTTATTATTTTTAGTACACTCATCGAAATATTCTAAATTTGTACCTAAAAATACACTTATTCCTTCTTTTACTTTTTGATTAACTTTAATCCCTCTATTCATATAAGTTTCAGAAACAGCTATAATTTCATCTGCATTTTTATATATATAGTTAGCTTTAAGTTCCATTGGTTTAAACATTAGACTACTCAAAATCGGAACATTGAATACCATTTTAAACGCTTCAGGCCATAAATCCTGTATATCTATAATAAACTTAATATCATTTTTCTTGGCATACTTAGCAGCAATATATGCTACATCCAACGATGGTACTGCACAATAAATTATATCTGGTTTCTTTCTTTTATTTAAATATTTTTCTACATTTCTACTAAATATATAGTGACTATGAAATCTTGTCAATGATATATTTTTCTTATATCCTGGTTCATTAATCATTGTAATTTTATATCCACTATTTGTTTTTGCATCTAATGCTATATTTCTCTGTTCTTTAGTTCCATGAGAAAAACTAGTTGTTAATAATTCAACATTACAATTTTTATTTTTTTTACATATTATATCTGCTAACTCAGTAAATCTTCCATTACCTTTTTCAGATGCTGTCATTATAAAGTGAGCTATAATTAAAATATCTTTCATTTTTTACTCCTATTTATACTAAATATAAAGATAATTTTTATATTTAGATATTAATTTAATATTACCTATACACTTCTATATTTCAATTCAATAAATCTTCTTATATTATATTAGGCTCTTTTATACAATCTGAATGTTGATTTTATGTATTGATATATCTAGATTTAAGAATTATTCAAATTTAATAATGATTTAATTTTATTAATATTAATATATATAACATTCTAATTATATAAAAGAGCGTTATATTATTTATAAAGGCTTAATCTAGTTATTTAACAAATAAACCTTTAATTATATCTATTATCCTTTTTATATCATCATTAGTCATATTAGTATCACTAGGTAAACATATTCCACTATTAAATATAACCTCTGATAAACTTCCCTCTTCTAATAAGCTAAAGAACTTATATTCCTTAAAAAATGGTTGTAAATGCATTGGTTTCCATACAGGTCTAGACTCTATATTTTCTGCTTCTAAAGCTAACATTATATCTAATGGCTTAACCTTAGAATCTTCTTTTATAGTACATGCTGATAACCAATAATTTGATTGTCCAAAATCACAAATATTCATCATCTCTATGCAATCTATACCTTTAAATCCTTCTTTATAAGCTTCATAGATTTCTTTCTTCTTAGCTATTCTTTCATCTAAAACCTTAAGCTGTCCTCTACCAATTCCAGCAACAACATTACTCATTCTATAGTTAAATCCTAGCTCCTTATGCTCATAATGTCTTTCAGCTTCTCTTGATTGAGTTGCCCAGAAAAGAGCTTTTTTTGTATATTCATCATTATTAGAAACCATCATCCCTCCACCAGATGTAGTGATTATCTTATTTCCATTAAATGAATATATCCCTATTTCACCTATAGTTCCTGTCTGCTTACCTTTATAAGTTGCACCTAAAGACTCTGCTGCATCTTCAATTATTGGTACATTGTACTTATCACATATAGCCTTTAATGCATCATAGTCAGCACTTTGTCCATATAAATTAACTACAACAACAGCCTTTGGAATCTTATTATTTTTCTCCGCATCATCAAAAGCCTTTTGTAAAGCTATTGGACACATATTCCAAGTTTCATAGTTTGAATCTATAAATACTGGCTCTGCACCTTGATATATTATTGGATTTGCAGTTGCTGAGAAAGTTAATGTTGAACAAAATACAACATCACCTTGTCCTACACCTAAACACTTAAGTGCTAAATGTATTGCACTAGTTCCACTTACTGTAGCTGTAGCAGTTTTTGCTCCAGTATACTCACACATTTCATTTTCAAATCCTGTAACATTTGGTCCAAGTGGTGCTACCCAATTTGTATCAAATGCTTCATTTATATATTTAAGCTCTTCCCCACCCATATGTGGAGAAGCAAGGTATATTCTTTTTTTCATAAATAAACTCCTTGATGTATAAATATCTTTAACTTATATTAAATTTACATATTAAATTAACTATATAAATATATATTTTAAGAATTTGATGTTTCTCCATCTTTAGCCAAGCTTC
>OGEB01001123.1_pt1 | contig 12466 bp, 9 predicted proteins | sample 1570541 | NCBI WGS metagenome assembly OGEB01 (sample SAMEA2581975, study PRJEB24529) | metagenome | biome: Human gut stool | place: China | collected 2011 | reverse complement strand
ATAACAAGAGCCTTGAAGAATCTATTTACGAACTTTTTTAAGTTCGACTACTATATATTATTCATCGATAAATTTTAAATATTAAAAATACTCATATCCATTGGATATGAGTATTTTTAATATTTAAGACAAATCACTGTAATAATACATACAATTAGTCCATTTATTTTTTTATTCTACTTAATGTAACAACTGCCTCAGCTCTTGTTATATTATTCTTCGGTCTAAATGTATTATCAGAATATCCATTCATATATCCTTGCTCTAATACACCTTCTACTGAATTCTTTGCCCAAGTAGACACATTTGTAGCATCTTTGTATTTATTTAATTTATCATAATTATCATCTTCTATTTTTTTGTAGTTAGATATTATTTTTGCTGCTTGTTCTCTTGTTATTGGCTCATTTGGTTTAAATGTATTATCAGGATATCCATTTATCACTCCATAAGTAACAGCTATGTCTATTTCATCTTTTGCCCAATGTGTAGACGTATCCTTAAATGTTTTACCACTTTTTTTATTCAATCCAAAGTACTTATTGAATATTTTTATAAATTCAGCTCTCGTTATAGAGTTATTTGGTCTAAATGTATTATCTTGGTATCCATTTATATATCCATTACTTATAAAATCTGTGATAGTTGACTCTGCCCAATGTTTATTTATATCATTAATTGCTATAGGATTTTTTACTGTCACATTACATGTTGCCACCTTAGTTCCATCTTTTGTTTTTACCGTTATTGTTGCACTTCCTGATGATACACCTGTTACTTTTCCTGTTGTATCTACTGTAGCTACGTTTGTATTGCTACTTGTCCATTCCACATCTTTATTTGTTGCATTGCTTGGACTTATTGTTGCTACTAAACTTTCACTAGCTCCCGTTACTAAATTCAGTGCTGTTTTGTTTAAAGTAACTCCTGTTACTGATATTACTGGATTTTTTACTGTAACATTACATGTTGCTACTTTAGATCCATCTTTCGTTTTTACCGTTATTGTTGCACTTCCTGCTGATACACCTGTTACTTTTCCTGTTGTATCTACCGTAGCTACGTTTGTATTGCTACTTGTCCATTCTACATCTTTATTTGTTGCATTACTTGGACTTATTGTTGCTACTAAACTTTCACTAGCTCCTATTGTTAAATTCAGAGCTGTTTTGTTCAAGGTAATACCTGAAACTCCAACTATTTGTCCTGTATTTAATTTTTCTAATTGTCTCGATTTAATTAATAATTTTTTTGATGCAGTTGGATTAATTGCAACATACGCTTTATTATTACTTATTTTAAAATCAAGTTTACTTAAATTCTCGTCTGATACATTTAATCCTTCTTGTACCCATTTATCACCATTAATTTTTTTAACTATTGAACAACCCTTTACGCTATCAACATAAGCTACATACGGTATTTTACCATTAACATCTATAAGTAAATTTGTTACTTCACTTCCACCAACATCTTCTCCAAGTTTAGTCCATTTGTTATTTTCATAAACATGAACTTGCGAAGAGTTTGTTCCATTTACAAAAGTAGTTGCAAGGTATAATTTTTTATCAGTTACCTCAATAACAGCTCTTGATGCTGATAAATTTATCCCCTCTATATTTTTCCAAGTATTATTTTCATACTTCTGTATGAAAACTTTATTATTCTGTAAAAAATCTGTATATGACACATATACATTTCCGTTACTCTCACTTAAAGAAGGTTCTACTACATACCCTGTATGTATATTGTTTCCAATGCATTCAAACTTATTTGTATTTGAATTTAATTTAAATACTTTTAAATACGCCTTACCTTCATTCATAAATGTTGTCTTACCATTTGTAATTGCAATATATACTCCATTATTAGTTGCAATCATATCTGAATACTGACTTAAATCGCTTGTTAGAGTTTGCACAGTTTCCCATTTATTATTCGTAAATTTTGCAACTATACTTTTATAAGCAGAATCATGATATAAAACATATGGTGTATCATTGTACACTGTAATTGTTGGGTTATTTCCTTTATTATTTATTATACTATCTCCTAAACTAACCCAATTTGAACCATCAAACATCTTAGCTTTTAACTTATTATCCTCATTATATACTGTATAAACTTTATCTCCAACTACATCCATATCAATATCATTGTTTGTTCTATTTGATACTTCTTTATTTCCTACTACATCCCATATATCTAGATTTGATGTATCTGTAAATTTAACATCAAAAGTGATTTCTTCTCCTGCATTTGAAACATTCTCTATAACTATTCCACTATTTTGCCCGTTAGAATAAGTTATTGCTTTGTCACTTATTTTTTTACTAAAATCAGAACTACCATAAGTTGTTCTTCCAGATTCTTTAGATAAGAAAGCTTCTGATAATTTTCCATTACCATCACCTTCTCCTGTCTCACCTGGTCTAAATACATAAATATAATCTTTGTTACCATGATAGTTCGAAGTTTCTTCTGTATTTACTCTATAAATTATTAAGCCACTACCTGGTATTTTTTCATCAAGCTGATCTTTATATGGTGTTCCAGCTTTTCTATACTCAACAACAAAAAACTCTTTTTCTGAAATAGGAGTTTTTAAAATTAAAGCTTGATTATCACCTGAATTACTTGAAGGCTTTAATGTGTATGTTCCATTTTGAGTTATAGTATCTATCGATATCCATCCAGATATGGCACTTCTTAAATAAGATAATGGGTACTGAACAAATGATGAAACACTAGCCATTATGTCCCATCCTCCAACTGGTGCACCAGTTCCTCTTGAACGATATAAATCTGGGTAACCTATTGAGTGCATAAATTCATGTATAAGTACTCCTCTTTCCCTTAATACAGAGTCAATCAAACCATATGAGCTATGTATATTGTAGTTATTTACTTTTTTACCGTTTACTTCTGTTGCACCATTATGATTAGCTTTATGTGCCCAAAGCACATCACCATCTTCACCCTTTTTTGCACCAAAAATAAATATAACATTATCAACATATCCATCATTATTCATATCAATATTGTAACTTGGGTCTACAGGAACATTTTCAAGTACATTTGATATTAATTCAGTTTCGTTACTATTGTTATAGTAACTTCTATTATTCGGTAATCTATATGGTGTTATTTTTCCATTTTGTTCTTGTGGAAAGTAATTATGCACATTCATTTGATTATAAGATATAATTTTTATATAGTTACTTAATGAAGTATCCTTATTTCCATCAAACATATCTTTAACCTTATCAACTTTGCCATCCATAAAATTTGAATTGCTATCTTTAAAATCAACAAAATAAACTACATTTGCAATATGCTCAGTAGGTTTATTCAAAACAGCTGCATTTGCTGTTATACTTACATCTAAGCACATAATTAATGCTAAAAAAAGCGCCATTATTCTTTTTATCACCTTTAATATTCCTCCAATATATTTTTTATTATAAGTACTATAAATAATAAATTTTTAATTTATTTTCTAATATTATATATTAAATAATATAGTTTTTTCAATGATATTGTAGGTTATTTTGTCGAATTTTGTAGTTTGTTTTTAAAAATAGTAACATCATCTATCATTTTAATATATTTTCAATTAAATAATAAAAACTCCTAAAAGTAAATTTACTTATAAGTACCTTTCATTATCTAAAATTTATATCAAAAGGCTATATTAAAAACAACGTAATTCTAATTAAAGTATGCAATTTATAAATTGTTAAAATAAAAAAATTGCTTTATTAATGTCCCTCAAAATGTTCATCAGAAGGAAAATTTAACAGCATTTTATAATACTTAGTTTGACAAACTTAAGGAAGATACTCTAAATGACTAGTAATTCATCATGTACTTTTTAGCTTAATTCTTACTATATTTAATCTTAACTTTCTAATTTATATTTCATATTTTATGTCTTTATAAAATCAATTTATTGCAATAAAAAAACACATTGATAAAATTATCAATGTGTTTTTCGTGGATTTCAATGGTGGAGACGATTCACAAGAATCATACCCACAATTAACTTATACTCAACTTTATAATAAATGCCTAATAAAACTTCACATTCATTTATAGCTTATTTAAAATGCTATACGTCTAGCATTACAATAAATATACTCTAGCTATACTAAGTATATATATAATCTATCTGAATATATCATACTTTAGTATTAATCATTAACGAAACCTCTGCACCAACTTTGTCTTCTCTATTTTTTAAGATTACAAAACCACCATGCTTTTTAGCTACGGATTCTGCAATATACAATCCCATACCATAATGTTCTCCAACTTTTCTTTCATTTGCTTCCATATAAAATTGACTTGTGGCATTTTTGAGTCCACCCTCAGTAAATCCTCTACCAGAATCCCTTATAGTAAATATAAACATACCTTCCTTCTCACTTACTACAAACTCAATCTCACTTTTTGTAGGTGAATAGTCAACTGCATTTGACATTATGTTTACAATAGCTCTCATTAAGAGTTCTTTATTCCCTATAATTATTTTTGTTTTATAACTCATCTTATTAGAAACTGCTATGCTTTTTAATGAACACAATGCGTAAAGTTCACATTTTAATTCTTCTACAAATTTATCTATGTCAATAGCTTCTTTAGTTTCATTTTTTTCTAAAGGTGATTTTGATATATCAATTAATATAGATATATATTTTTCAACTTTATCTGCATTATTAATAATGTAGTCTGTAAACTCTCTATCCTCTTGACATAGTTGACTCTCCTTTAAAAGTTCTGCATTTCCTTTTATTATAGTTATTGGTGTTTTTATATCATGAGCTAGCGCACATATTTGATTTTTCTTTTCCTTTTCCATATGCCACTGCATCATTAACGATTCTTTTAAGGCTATTTTCATATTTGAAATGGAAATTAATACTTCATTAAATTCTTTCACATCACTATTTTTCACTTCAAAATCTAAGTCTTGATTCATTATTTTCTCAGTTGATAATTTAAGAGGATACAATTCTTTTTTTAATTTTTTACCAAACTGTATTGCTATGATAAGTGCTATAAATATAAATCCTGTTAAAAATACAACTATTAATAGTTTTTCTGGGTATGGTATTAAGTCATGCAGTATCCTTGATGTAAAGTGTGCTTTAATATCATATCCAATTATACAAGTTCCATCTTTAAAGATTATTTTATCGTAAACATATTTACTGCTGAATTTTTCCCCATCTAAATATTTATTTATATTCTTTGTTTCATCTTCATTAGTGTTTGATTTAACCACTTTATTTTTATTATCAAAAAAAATGTAATTACTTGAATAAGGTATTTTACTTGAATCAAACTTCAAACCTTGCTTTGCTTCTAGTTTTAATTTTTCTACTTGATTTTCCATATAGTTAGCAGGCTTTATTATATCCTTATTAACAGAAATATTAATAAAAGCTACTAATGAAAAAATCCATATTATGCTTAAAATACAAAAACTAATCAAGTATCCTAAAAATATCATGTACAGACTTTTTCCTCTTTTTATATCCATTTGTATCCTATCCCCCAAACTGTTGTGATGGGGCTTTCTATATACTTAGTAAGCTTGGCACGTATATTTTTTATATGTTCTCTAATGCAGCTACTGTCACTATCTTTATCAAATCCATAAACTTCTATAAAAATTTGTTCTAATGTGAAAACTTGTCCCTTGTGTCTTGCTAAATACTCACAAATTTTATATTCACCTTTTGTAAGTAGTATTTTTTCATCATTAAAATATATTTCTTTTGATTTCAAGTTAAATTTTAATTCATTTGTTGATAAAACTTGTTGTTTTTCTCTATGTTCTCTTCTGAGATGAGCCTCTACTCTTGCCCTTAATTCCAAAATACTAAAAGGCTTTTTTATATAATCATCTGCACCTATAGAGAATCCTTCTAGTATATCTTCCTCCATCGTTTTGGCAGTTATGAAAATTATTGGACAATCAACTTCATCTCGAATATATCTACATAAAGTAAATCCATCTACGGTTGGCATCATTACATCTAATAGTATTAAATCAAATTTATTAAGTTCTTCTTTACTAATATCTATTGCATTATTTCTTACAGTAACTGCGTATCCCTGCTTTTTCAATGCACTTTTTATCAAATTACAAATCTCAATCTCATCATCAACTACTAAAATATTTATACTATTCATAAATACTCCTTGCTCTAATAATTTTCTCTGTTCCCTTCCCAATGATTACTAAATATTAATTGTGAAATAAAAGTTATAGCTATAAATATTATCATTATAAATATACCTTGTATTATCTCACTATTTTGAATTAATATATTTTCCTTATACAATATAAAGTAAGAAGATAATCTCATTGAATATGCCCAAGGTATCACTTGCCATATTCCATCTCCTAAACCAGTTAACATCAGTGCTGAAATAAGGCTTCCAATTATTCCAATTCCAATTGATGCACCTTTGCCAAAATAAAATACTACTAAATATTGTATCATATATAAAAGTATGTTACTTGAGAATACTATCAAAGTTTCTTTATAATAAAAACTTATCTCTATAGAGTCATTTCCCATAATATAAAACATAATTCCAAAACCTAATATTGCTATAAGTGTTGATACTAACCCTAAAATAATTATTGATATTAACTTGCTAAAATGGGGAAGGTATTTTTTATTCGGAGTAGTTAAAAAGTATTGAAATCCTCCACATTCTTCTTGTTCATATACCATATTCAATATAATAGATATTATTAAAGGAAATGACATTGAAATAATTTGAATATATGAAATAACTTTATCCAATTCATTCCATGGAGAAACTGAATAGTACGATAAAAAAGGTATCATAGCTAACACTGGAATAATAAAATGCACTTTAATTATTTTTGAATGATAAAATTTATAGAAATCTATCTTTATATAATTTATAAAACTTGGCATAGTTAAACCTCCTGTTTTTCAAACCATTTTGCAGTTAAATATGACGTGACAATATAAAGTGTAATAGTTACTAATACACCTATTAATATAACTTTTATATCAAATGGATAAGCTCCAGCCTCAACAGATAAACCATTTGGCATAACTCTTATTATATAGCACATAAGTTTTGATGGTATCGCAAATGGAATCCACCATATTGGTGTTAACGCTAATAGTATGCCACCAAGAAAATTGCATAAAATACTAATAATTATAGTAAATCCAGTACTAAATTTCATGGTTAAGTACATCAGTACCGGTATTTGCCACGAGAACGTTATAAATAATATTGTAGATGCTAATAAACTATTTTGAACTTGAATAGCAGTTTCAAATATAAATCCCATAATTGTTATTACTACGAAAAACACTAAACAACTTAACCCTAAATACATAGTACTGATAATAATTTTAGAATACCAAATTTTTTGTTTATCCACTATAACACTAAATAATCCATTGAATTTTCTTTTCCTATCATTAGATATAATAAATGAACATATCATAGTAAAACTTCCTGGTAATATCAATGTATACCACCAGTTATACGCACTTTTTTGTATATAGTATCCTCCCATTAATACAAAAGCTATTGCTATACTTACTAATGGAGCTAAATATATTAATTTTTTTTGAAAAGTATGCTTTTGTTTTAAGTGCTCTGATTGTAGTATTTTATTCATATTTAGTACCTGCCTTTTTAACAACTTCTAAAAATAACTTTTCTAAATCTATATCCTCTTGAACCTTTTCTTGATACCAAAGTTGACCATTTGCAATTATTCCTATATAATCTGCAATTTGCTCTACTTCAGATAAAATGTGGCTAGATATGATTACTGTTATTCCTTTTTTGGGAAATGATTTAATTAATTCTCTTAAATCTCCTATGCCTATTGGGTCTAATCCATTGGTAGGCTCATCTAAGATTAATAGTTTTGGATTATTTAATAAAGCTATTGCAATTCCTAGTCTTTGTTTCATTCCCATTGAAAATTTGCCTGCTTTTTTGTTTCCTGTATTTGTAAGGTTAACAATTTCTAGAACGTCTTCAATTCTTGAATCTGGTAAGTTGTATAATAGTGTACGTACTTTTAGATTTTCTCTTGCGGTTAGGTTTTCATATATTGGCGATTGCTCTATAAGTGAACCTATTTCTAATAAGTCATTTCTTGACCATGGTTTTTCTTTGTATATTATTTCTCCTGATGTAGGATTTATCATTCCTGTAAGCATTTTAAGTAATGTTGATTTTCCAGCTCCATTTGGGCCTAGTAATCCATATATTGAATTCTTTGGTACTAGTAAAGATATATCTTTATTTACTTCTTGTTTTTTATAGCTTTTATTTAAATTTTTTGTCTGTATCATATATTTCATAAAAAAACATCCCTTCTACTTTTTGATTTAATAAAAGTATAAAGAATGTTTATAAGGATTTTATAAGGATTAGTATTTTTTATACTATAAATAAAAAAACACATTGACTATTATATCAATGTGTTTTTCGTGGATTTCAATGGTGGAGACGAATCGCAGGAATAATACCCACGAAATCTATCAACCTTAATTTTTAGCTTTAACTTTTTAGATTAGTACATCCATTTAATACTTATAAGATGTACTATCTATATCTTTTAATATAAGAAAAGTTAATTAATAAACCACCTAGTATAGATTATTTATTAATTAACTACTTTTCTCTTGTATATATACTTCATATATTTAATAAATATGATTTATTATGAAGATTTATCTATATCTTTTGATCTAAATAATATAGATAAATCTAATCCTCTTCTAGCATTAGATCCTCGCTTCATTTTTATTTCTTGTTGTATTTCTTTTATATAATCATTTTCATACTTTTGTTTTATATCTAATGTATTTTTTAATCTTGGATCCATTTCTTCTTTAAGTTTTTTAACTTTTGTCTTTAATTCGCTTACTTCTTTTAGATGTGTCTCTAAATTAGGTATCGTTTTATTTTCATCTTGTATATACTTAGTTTTATTTTCAATTTCATTTTTTATAGCATCTATTTCACTTATTTTATTTAAATCCTCAGACAATACATCTGCCCAATCATTTATATTTTCTACGCAATCCATTCTTATTGTTTTAAGTAAATCTCTAACTCTATGTATATTAGCTATAAAATTACAACCGTTATTATTTTTACCATCACAATTTTCAAAATCTAGTTCTATAAGTTTAGTTGTCTCTATTCCATAGTCTAATTTAGATAAAATATTTATACTATGTCTATATGACCTCATCGCAGGTTCCTTTTGTTTCTCTTTAAATGACTTATCATTACTATATTCATTAAACATAAATGCAAATACAAATGATACTGCAAAGTTCAATATTGTACTTAATGTTGCATTTGATATGCTTATACCTAATAAGCTAGATATAAATAAAACAATTGTTATTAAACAAGTTCCTATAAATATAAAATTCTTTATATTTATATTATCTTTTATTTGTTTTACTATCTTATTTCCATTTACTTTATTTTGTATAATCAGACATATTACAATCCCAATTATTACTCCTAATAATAAACCTTGAGAAAATATTGGATTAAATATATCTGTAATTATGTTATTTAATTTATCTTCTATTGTCATTACCCCCTGTTAATGTATCATTTTAAATTTGAATAATATCTTTTCATATCATCAAGAGATATTGAATCATAACCTGGTTGCCACTCACTTTTGCCTTGTCTTGCATTAATCCAAGGATCTTCGGTATGAGTCAAAAGTTCTAATTCATTAGCAGATAAATGACCATATACTTTATAAATGTTCTGTAGAAATTCACATATTTCTATATTACTTTCTACATTATTAGGAATTTTAACTTCCCTAGGAATAGCCCTTGATCCATATGTTTTATATTGTGAATATAAGCTAGGCACAACAGGTCCATGAACCCATGCTTCTATATCGTCTTCAAATAATGGTTTATTTTTTATTGTTACATACCATGCTTGTGCATAGTAACAAAGTTTCTGCAATTTTTTATGGGACATAGAATCCATGTATAAAAATGTTCTAGCTACATCTAGTATATCCATATACTCTCCCCCTCTTCTTTTGTTATTGTATCTTTTAAAATCTATTATATGACCCAATTATACCACTCCTTACTATCTTTGGGAATAAATTTCTATATTTAACTTTTAATATAATATAGTTGTATCCTATATAAAATATGTTATTTGATTTAGACAATTAGATTTTTAAATTATTTCCATCTACGTATTAAATATTCATTATTTTACCATTTCTCTTGATGCAGTAATATGTAAATCATGAGTTATTTCATTGTCAACAAAAGAAAAGACCACATTGAATATCACTTCAACGTGGTCTCTATATACTACTACCTCTTTAACATAATCACTTATAAACTTCTTGCATTCTGGTAAATTCCTAGTTAAAACAAACTCCTTAAACCTTCCAAACATGTTTCTTATTTGATCTTCTGTTATATCTACTGATTCTACACTATTACTTTCTATGGATAATTCATTTATCTTCAAATCTAAATTTAATTTAACTTGTTCCAATTCATCTAATTTGTCTTTAAGCATACTATTCATTATACCACTCATTATAGCAGTAAGTATATTTTCAATTTCCTTATTTACCTTATCTAACTTATTTCTAAGATTATTTAACATCTCATGATTATCGTTAGATTTAGTTTTAAGTCTTTCATTTAATTCCTTACTTAAAGCTGGTATGGCGTTATCATTCAATACATGTTCTTCTAACTCTGTAAGAACAAATTCCTCTAAATACTCTCTCTTTATTTCTTTATTCTTACAATCTCGTTTCTGTTTCCTACATCCACATCTATATGAAATGTAGTCATTACCATATTTATCTTTTCTTTTATTGCCTTGCATTGCATGTCCACACTCACCACATTTGATAATTCCTGTAAGTAAATATAGTGTTATAGCTTTATGAGATCCTGGTGCTTTTTTTCTTTTTTGCATCATTTCTTGTGCTTGTATAAATATATCTTTACCTATTATTTGCGGCATACCACCTTCTACCTTAATAATCTCGTCTTCACTTTTTTGCTTATGTCCATTCCTTTTTCCATTAATTCCTTTTCTTTGAGTCTTATTAAATACATATACACCTGTGTATTTTTCATTACTTAATATACCATGCAAACTGTTCTTTCCAAACTTATTACCTCTTTTAGTCTTATATCCTAAATCATTAAGTTTATCAATAATATTACTATATGAGTATCCATTAACATACATATCAAATATGATTTTAACAGCTTGAGCTTCTTCCTTATTAATAGCATATCTTTTATCATTAGTTACATCATATCCCAACGGTGCATCCCCGCCATTATGCATGGCTCTTAAACCATTTTCTCGTTGGCCTTTAGCGACCTCCCTTGCTAAATTTGCACTATAATACTGGGCCATACCTTCTATAACTGACTCTAATATCAAACTTTCAGGCGAATTATCCAAATTTTCTAACACACTTACTACTCTTATTCCTTTTACTTTTAACTTTTGCTTATACATTGCAGAGTCATATTTATCTCTAGAAAATCTATCTAACTTATGAACTATTACCATAGATATACCTGTTGTATCAGCTTCACAAAACTTAATCATATTTTGAAATTCTGGTCTTTTATCTGATGTTGCCGATTTAGCTCTATCTATAAATTGATTAACTATCTTTATATTATTTTTATCTGCGTATTCATTTATTGCTCTTAATTGAGCGTCAATTGATTCATCCCTTTGATTATCTGAACTAAAACGTGCGTATACTACTGCTCTATTCATATTCTACATCTCCCTATTTTATTAAGTATTAATTATCTCATATATTTATTTTTGATTATAATTTAGTAAAGAAATCACTAAATAATAGTGATTCCTTTATTATTTAAAATCTTATCTGTCTGTATAGCTAAATAAGTCTTTAGTAAATTTAACATTTTCTCTCACTTCTAAGTCATTATTTACTTTTATAAATTCTTCATTTTCAAATGGTGAAAAATCAAACTCTAGATGAATACCTTCAATACTTATACTTTCTAAGTATTCTATAAATGAAATCAATAATAATAGATAATCAACCCATCTTCTAAAATAAAATCTTTCATTTGGTATAAATTTAATTACTGCCATCTCACCCATATAATCAATAAATTTAGGTTTTATACTCATCACTTCTATCAATTCATTAATTGCTCTTACCATGTCCTTACTTGAATCTACATATACCTGTGCATCAATAGATTCAAAATTATAACCTCTATACATAAAAAATTCAAAATTTATCTTATTCTCACTAAATAATCTAACTATGTTTATCTTATTTTTTCCTAAGGACGTAGTCGTATCAATTTCTAATTCTTCTATTATCTTATCTGTATCATCGACCTTTAAATCAAAA
>OGEB01001121.1_pt1 | contig 12501 bp, 9 predicted proteins | sample 1570541 | NCBI WGS metagenome assembly OGEB01 (sample SAMEA2581975, study PRJEB24529) | metagenome | biome: Human gut stool | place: China | collected 2011 | reverse complement strand
GTTTTCTTGTAAGATATGGAAGGGGGCGCGTGGAAAAAGCGGGATTTTAGTGATTTAATTATACGGTGAGAGAAAGGCTGAGATTGTCTGAAGGAATATGTTGTCAGGTGGACGCTCCGGGATGTAAATATATTTATCTACGGCTTCGGAGCCAGTCATACTAGGCATTCGGAAATCTGCTAAAAGCATTCTGCGAAAACCTCATAACTCGCTTCGCTCAGACAGTGAGTTTTTTCGCAGAATAACGCAGATTCCCAAATGCCTAGTATGACTAAGTCTCCTGCAGATGTAGATAAATATATTTACATCCCGGAGCTGGTATTGGCAGTGACTGGATTCCTGATAACGGGAAGGTTTTTCCTGAACCGAAAGTGAGAAACAAAATTGTAACATGAAAACTGAATAACGAGTTTATAAACATAACTCCCTCCCTCCTGGAAAAGCGATTTTTACAGGGGGGGGGGGGAGAGCCCATCAGGGTTCTCGCTCGTTGAATCAATCACCGGATAGTGACATTCGTGGTGACAGCAACAGGAGAGTTATGTATTCATCGAAAAGTTGAATATATTGTCTGGCATATATGATGTGCTGCTCTTGTATCTTTCGACACGATATGACTCTATCCGGATTGAAAAGAATTAAATTAATTTTGAAGGAGAATGAGTTATGTTTAAATTTCTGAAAGACAGAAAAAAGAAAGATAACAAGGGATTTACTCTTGTTGAGTTGGTTATCGTAATCGCTATCCTTGCGATTCTGGTTGGATTACTTGCACCACAGTATACAAAATATGTTGAGAAATCCAGAAAGACTGCAGATGCTAGTAATATGGATGAGATGGTAAAAGTAATTAAAGTATATGCAGCAGATCCTGCGAATGAATTAGAAGCTGGTGCCTATGTTATTACTATGTCTAAAGATAACACTGTAATAACTGCAAAGGGGACTGAACTTGCGACAACAGGAACGTTAACAGGTTTAGCAAAAGAAATGAATAGTTCAATTCCAAAATGGTCAGAGACTAAAGTTAAATCTCAAAAATGGGGTAAAGACGGTGCATATGATACTATAGTGGCAACTGTTACGGTAGGAGCAGATGGAGGAACTTCTGTAGTATATTCTAATGGAGCAACTGATAATACTAAATTTGCTAATTATATGGCCAAAGGTTCAGAAGATTAAATAATCATGAGGATTTTTAATTTTTCGATGAATGCATAACAATTCTTTGTTATACATGAACGATGTTACTATCTCGGTATAATGAAAATTAAGGAGATAGTAATATGTTAAAATTATTTAACAGAAAGAAAAAAGATAATAAAGGTTTTACATTAGTAGAACTTGTAATTGTAGTTGCCATTCTTGCAATCTTAGTTGGTTTACTTGCAACACAGTATACAAAATACGTTGAGAAATCTAGGAAAGCCGCTGATGTTAGCAATCTTGAGAATTTGGTGACAGCATTTAAAACAGCAGCAGCAGATGGTGAAGATAAAGTACCGGCTGGCGTTTATGTAATTGAAGTTACAAAGGATGGTAGCAAAATTGGTACACTGGATGCAGTAGCAGCTGCAGGTCCATATAAACAAAAGGCAGATGGATCAGCGGATATCAAAAAATTAATTTCATCATATGCTGGTGATAAATGGTCAGATACAACTCTGAAATCTGCAAAATGGACAGTTAATGCTGATGGAACTGGCGATTTGCAAGAATCAATTAATGCACAGCTGGAAGTAAAAATGATGGTTCTATTAATGTTTCTTATTATCCAACATGGATTAAGAATCTTGCAAAATAATTTATATGTATGATTATGAAAGGAATTTTCCCTATGCTTCTTTTCTTAGACACAATCCCCTACATAACAATCTTCATATTTGGTATCACCATCGGTAGTTTTCTGAATGTCTGTATCTATCGGCTTCCTCTTGGGGAGTCGGGGGTGACAGCCCCCTCCCATTGTATGACCTGTGGGCGGAAGCTTCGGTGGTATGATATGGTGCCGGTGTTTAGCTGGTTGGTGTTAGGTGGTAAGTGTCGTAACTGTAAATCTGAGATTTCGGTTCAGTATCCGATCATAGAGGGTGTCAATGGTATCCTCTATGTGGTGATATTTGCTGTTAATGGACTGGTGTGGAGTAGCGTAATTTATTGCCTTATGGCGTCGGCTCTTCTGGTTCTGAGTGTGATTGACTGGCGGACATATGAGATTCCGTTTGGGATCAATGTGTTTTTGTTTGTCCTTGGAATTGCCATGGCTGTGCTTGACAGGGGGAATCTGGTGGAGCATCTGATTGGGATGGTCTGTGTCAGCGGTGTGCTGGAGATTCTTTATCTGGTGAGTGGCGGCGGAGCAATCGGAGGGGGTGACATTAAGCTGATGTTTGCCTGTGGTCTGATTCTTGGATGGAAGCTGACTTTGCTGGCTTTTGTGCTGGGATGTATTATTGGTTCTGTGGTCCATATTATCCGCATGGTGAGGAAGAAGGCAGGGCGTATGCTTGCCATGGGTCCTTATCTGTCAGCCGGGATTTTGCTGGCTGCTTTGTGGGGGAACAGGTGGATCAGCTGGTACCTGTCATTAATTTTTAACTGAAAATCATAAAACTTTTCAGTTAGAAAAATGAGTTTTAAGATGTTTTATCTGTTAAAATTTATTTTTGTAATTGAAAAAGGGCGGTTGTCTGCAGAGGGCAGCGGCTCATACGGAGGAAAATACAAATGGCGAAAATTTTGAGTATAGAGGCAGAGGCATCTCAGATCAGAGTTGCGGAAGTTGAAGTACGTGGAAAAAAGGGAAGGATTTATAATTGTTTCTGTATACCGGCACCCCAGGGGGCTGTGGAGGATGGACAGATCCGTGACACGAAAACTCTCGGAGAGAATCTTAAGGCAGAGCTTTCCCAGAGAAAGATTAAGACAAAGAAAGTATATTTTGTCACAGGTTCTACCAGGATTGCGAGCAGGGAAGTCCGTATCCCTTTTGTGAAAGCAAACAGGATACAGAGCATTGTAGAGGCAAATGCCACAGATTATTTTCCCATTGATGTGAGCAAGTATGTGCTGTCCTACAGTGTAATCGATGTGGAGAGCCAGAGACTTGAGGACGGGAAGGAAGAGACAAAGCAGTACTATCTGATGGTTTATGCTGCTCCCAAAGCAATCTCAGCAGCTTACAGTGAGTTTGCGGAGAATGCAGGACTGACAATGACAGGAATCACCTACACAGGTGACAGTATTTATCATTCGGTAAAGGATGAGTATGCAAAAGGAACTCATATTCTGGTTAAGGTGGAATATACGGGAACCAGCATTACAGTCATCAGGGACGGTGAGCTGACCCTCCAGCGTAATATCAATTATGGTGTGGACAGTGCGGCAGAGACAGTGAGAGCATTCCCTGAGTTTGGGGACAGACTGGATGCAAATGAGGCTCTGGATGTGCTTTGTAGCAGAAAATGTATCAATCCTTTCCTTGATATGGAGTCTTTTGACGAAGAAATCTCTGATGAGGACAGAAAGCTGGAAACTGCCAGAGCTGAGGTGACAGAGAGCCTCAGATACCTGATCGGAAATATTTCCCGTATTATGGATTATTATATTTCCCGCCATACGGATACAAATTTTGATTCCATTGTATGCTGTGGTCTTGGGGCTCAGGTAAAGGGGCTGATGCAGCTTCTCACCAATGAGCTGGGACAGCAGGTGGATGTTTTACAGGAGTTTAAGAATTTTGTCCTGCCTGCCAGCGGGGATACACAGGAAGTCTGTCTTTACGCTGCAGTTCTTTCACCGGGCACTTCAGGCGTAAACCTGATGGACAAGATCAACAGAAAGAAGAAAGAAAAAAAAGAGACTTTAAGTGGTGCTATCATTATCTGTGTGGTGGGAACAGTGGCAGGAGTTGTACTGACAGCTGCAGGATATGCAAACCGTATTTATCAGCAGCATGAGCAGGAGCGGCTGAACCAGAGAATCTCAGAAGAGAGCTCCATTGAGGAGATTTACAGTGCCTATACCAATGCAAAGGCACAGTATGACAATTATCAGAATATGTATCAGTATACAAATACCCCCAATGAGGGACTTAAGACATTTATCGAAGAACTGGAGGAGAAAATGCCTTCGGATATCACAGTAGAGAACTTCAGCTCTACGGGAACGCAGGTCAGCTTTTCCATGCGTGTGGGAAGCAAATCAGCAGCAGCAAACACGATCATGCAGCTTCGTACCTTTGAGAGCCTGTCTACTGTAACCACTACAGGAATTGACGAGGCTGAGGATGGAACAGTATCCTTAAGTGTACTCTGTACATATTCAGATCCGGCACCGCTGGACAGTTCTGAGGAATGATAGGGAGGCAGGATTAAGATGGACATGAATATTTCTATGCGTGATAAAAAAATACTGCTGATGTTTCTTGGAGTAGGTGTTTTTGCAGCAGGATATTTCTTCGGATACAGACCGCAAATGGAAGAGGCGCAGAGCATCCAGGCATCAACCGAACCTTTGAAGACAAGGCTGGATGATCTGCTGAAGCTGGCTTCTGACAGGGATTTTTATCTGAAAGAAACAGAAGATATCAATGCAAAGGTCAGCGAATATACATCTGCATTTCCGGCAGATATCCGTCCTGAAGACGGAATCGTACTTTCCATGAATATGGAAAATTCCCTGGACATGCAGATCTCCAATGTAGGTCTGGGAACAAGAGAGTTTGTGGCTTCTCTGGACGGAAGTACAGAAGACCCTCTGGCAGATCTGCCTGACCAGACCCTCTCAGAGCAGGCAAATGATCAGACCCAGTCTCAGCTTGATGAGATCGAGGGCACAGATGTAATAGGAGAGAAAGAGCGTCAGGCTGCCTCCGATGCAGAAGTGGAGAATCTGAACAATGTGTTCACCAGTCCTGTACTCTACCGGACACAGGACACCATGCAGTTTACAGGAACCTATGCCAGCCTGAAGGATATGGTTGATTATCTGGCTGACCAGACAGGCAGGATGACACTTGACAATGTAAATGCCTCCTTTGATTCCTCAACAGGAAATCTTTCGGGCAGCATTACAGTAAACCTGTTTTTCATGGCAGGAACAGGCCAGACTTATACAGAACCGGATGCAGGAAGCGTAGCATACGGAACTGATAATATTTTCGGAACAATCGAGTCAGGCAAAAAGAGTAAAAAAAGCAAGAAGAACAAAAAGAAAGCCGCAGAGACAACCACAGAACAGGCGGCTTCCGATACCGGCGCTGACGGCCAGACAACAGACAGTCAGGAAGGGGCAAACACGCAGGACGCAGCCGCTGCTGAGACGACTGGACAGGCGCAATAGTGAAAGTATGTTAGAGGGGAGAGAAATCAGAGCCCCTCTAACTGTGTTTTTATAGATAACCGGACACAGAAAGGAGCATTGGGATGGACAGAAAAAAGAGGAAAAAATCGAATGCAGGTATGTCATTGTTAGAGGTGATTGTTGCGGTTAGCATTTTTTCCATAACAGCAGCGGTGCTTCTTCAGAGCTTCGTGACTTCGCAGAGGATTAATAAAAAATCAAATCTTTATCTGGAGGCAACAACAGTAGCGCAGAATATTATGGAAGAGATTAAATCCAAAGATTTTGAGGATGTTTCACTGGCATTTAATTATCCTATTAATTTTCTGACCGGACAGGCGAGACTTTCTTTTCTTGATTCTGAAAGAGATAGAATCAATACTGAAACAGAGAATTCTATCGGGGTAAAGGAAATCATAAAGGATGGAAGTGATTATAAAGATGTACGTCTCTACAATACTCTGGATGGGGAGGATACATCAAAGGTAACAGCATCTGTTATTTCCAAGGATGAGGGTAAAAGCTATGAATTCAATCCCAGAAAAACAGGTAATAATGCTTCAAAATATTACTTTGAACTTACAAATGTACAGGGTAATCATGAAACGTTTGATGCATTGGTAGAGTTTAATGGGGGAGAAGGTTCCGGATATAAAAAGAAGACACTTACTAATAATGAAGAAGGAAAAAACGATTATCTGGCACCTAACATTGCTAAATTGGATACTAAAACAAATGCCTTTTTAATCATGGGGAAAAACTGGGATAAGAAAGCAATGGAGTTTATAGCGAATGGACAGCTTCAGGCAGCACAAAAACTGTGGGATGAAGATTTGGCCGATTATATCAAAAATGCAACATCAGAAGAAGAAAAGCAAAAGCTGACGGAAGAATTTACTTCACAACATTCCAGACCAGCAGAAAAACTGAGTCCGGAAGATATTTATAAGCAGACGAGAAGAACGCTTTATGTAAAAATTGAAGAAAGTGGTGGGACAATTAAGGCAGACGCTAAATATATATTGAATGCTTATAATTATGTAAAAGAAGGTGGAAATAAGTATGAACGTATGGATATCTGTCCATGTAAAGGAAAGTCAGAAGAAAAAGATATAAAAGGATGTTTCTGCACCTATAAAAGCGAGTATCTGACTTTTTACAGTTCAGAAGCGGATTCAAAGCTGAAAAATCTGTACATTTTTTATTACCCTAATTACGAGAACAAAGTTAAAAACAGTACAAAAAACCTGGATAACATTGTTATAGAAAATGTAGATAATTATCCTGTCAATGTATATGTGACAAAACAAAGAGATGAAGAAAATAATATACCAACTTCCTCTCAGGAAAATTTCTACCGTATGTCATTGACGATAAAAGAATGTCCTGACAAATTGGAACATACAAACTGGAACACAAATACCAGTCTTTATAAGGCACAGACGAAATTGAGAACAAATCTGGATTATAATATCAGTGATTTTAAGCAAATTCTTACCCGTCCCCGTATTAATCAAATGCAACTGACTTATCAGGCTGTGAGTGACAAGGGAGAGAATGACAGAAAGCAAACCGGAACAGCTGCGAAACAGATATTAAGCTATAATGGTCTTGATGATAAAACAGAAACAGACAGAATTTATACAGCAAAAGTGAAGGTATATAAATCAGGCGCAGCTGAAAAGGGATTTCCGGAAGATGAACTGGTTGCAAGCCTGGACGGAGCGAAAGAAAATTGATAACAGGGAGCGATAATATGAATGGTCAGAAAGATACAGCCGGAAAACAGAATAAAGGTTTTTCACTGATTACTGTAATTATTGCAGTGTCTTTTATCGGAATCCTTGGACTCCTTGTTCTGTATATGGCTCTGAGTAATTTTCAGATGAAAATTACAGATTTAAAGGGAAAAGACAGTTTTTATACTGCTGAGCGTGCAATTGAAGAAATTCGCGTAGGACTTCAGGAGGATGTAGGAAACTCCATGTCAGAGGCATATATTAAGGTTCTGGAAACTTATGATAAAGATGAAAATTTAAAAGATGTTGTTCTTGATAAACAGAGACAGAATGATTTTGTAAATGAATTTATTAAAAAACTGGCAAATCGGTTGGAAAAAGATTCAGATCAAAGTAAATATGATCTGGATTATCTGAAGAAGTATCTTGACATGAAAATCAGCGAAAATGAGACTTTGATTATTACCACACCATCCGATAAAAAACCGGTAATGACAAAAGATAATAAAAATGGAATTCTGTTGAAAAACCTTAAGGTGATTTATGTTGATCCTAAAGGGTATGCGTCTGTAATAGAAACAGATATCAGATTGGGAATTCCGAAAGTGCAGTTTCCTACACCATCTACACTTCCTGATCTTATGAATATGATTGTAGTGGCAGGTAAGGGAATTATCTGTGAAGGCGGTAATACCACAATTTCAGGAAGCATTTATTCCGGCATTTTGCAGGAGATTAATAATAATACGATTTTGGAGAAGAATCCCTATACAAGTATCTGGATTAAATCAGGAGCTAGTCTGGATATCCAAAGTGGTGATAAGTTTGTCAGTGCCGGAGAAATTTATACGGAGCCGAATGCGTCATTTACCAGTGAGGCAGGTGTAACTCTCTGGGCTCAGGGTGTGAAATTATCATCAGCACAGGTTAATCTTCTGGGAACGACATATCTGTCAGATGATTTAACTATAGAATCAGGAAGCGGCAGCAGGGTTACGGTACAGGGTGAATATTATGGATACGGCTATCCGGAGTCTGCCAGAAGTTCTTTGAATGAATATATGTATGATAATCAAGAGAAGAGATGGAGTGATACTGCCTTGAGCAGTTCTATCGTAATCAATGGGAAGAATACCACATTGGATTTGTCTGGTGTGAGAAAAATAATGCTGGCAGGCAGAAGCTACATTGGAACATCAAAAGTAAAGTCTGTTAATGGAGAAAGTAACTCTAATGATATCATGATGGGAGAAAGTATTACTGTGAAGGGAACACAGCTGGCATATCTGCTTCCATCAGAATTAATAGATGCTTCTAAATTGAAGAATCCTGAAATGGAGATTAAAAATCCGATGTCCTATTCAGATTACGAAAAAAGCGGACTGAAACAGATGAATTCTGTTCCTGTGAAAATGGATGCAGAAGTGTCAGAACTGGGAAATAAATCTCTGAACGAAATCGGCATAGATTCTGAGAAGCCTGTTCAGAAAGTTTTCTACAGTAATAATGCAGATGAGGGATACGTATATTTTTATCTGAATTTTAAAGACAGTAAGGCATCTTCAGATTTTATCTATGATTATTATATGAATAATTCTACAGTAAAGACAAATCTGGATAAATATTTATCTTTTTATTTCAGTGGTACGAACAGCGGAATCAAGGTAAAGGATATGAAGAATTATATCCGTTATGTTACAAATGGAAATGTTCTTTCCTATGAGGGTGGTGAAGCAACAGAAAATGGAACTACTGCTAAAGGCAGTATGGCAGTTGCTACCAGTCCGGAGGTTTCGCAGGCTCTCCTTCAGGAGCAGACAAATTATCAGAATATGTGGTATGCATTAAACAGAAAAATGATTACCAGTGTAGACCTTCTGAATAAAGAAGTCAAAGACTCTGACGGATTGGTTCATAATGAAAAAGAAGATACAGACAGGAATGTCTTTGATAATATGGTTAATGAAAAAGAAATGGTTCAGTTTTTGCAGGAGAAGCATCCGAAAAGTCTTAAGGAAGAATTTACAGCGGATGAGGATGACGGTTTGCAGGCAATCATGGTACATAATGGAAAATCCAGTACCTTTCAAATAAAAAATGACGATGGTACGATATCGGAAACTAGAGTTAGTGGAAAAAATGAACCGTTGAAGATTACTTCTGCTATGGCAGATAAATTACGTCTCGTTGTATGTACCGGTGATGTCATAATTGATCAAGGAGTTCATTTTCAGGGAATTATTATGGCAAAGGGAAGGATTACCCTTGGAGCGGGAGCAAGTCTGGAGTCTGCACCTCTGGAAGCTGCAAGAGTATTTCAGGCTCAGATGAATAAGACTGAGGGTGAAAATAAGAAAATATCACCAAAGAGTTTCTTCTGGGAGGGTGATAAGTATGTTCTGGGAAATACAAATACCTCAGATGAAACTACGGATACAGGAAGGGTTTCTGATACCTATGATCTGGCTGACTGCGTTACCTATGAAAACTGGAGAAAAGAGTAGTGTTAAAGAAAAAAATGCGTAAATTAAGAACAAACTGCTGTAAAAAGAGAAATGCGGGTTTTACTCTTGTTGAGATGGTTATTACTGTATCAGTTTTTGCCATTTTGCTTGGGATTATTGTTCCCTCCCTGAACTCGGTACTTGGTTTTCGTGTTCAGCGCGCAACGAATTCCATAACAGCTGCGCTCGATAAAACAAGACGGGAAGCAATGAACAGACTTGTCGGAGAAATGAAACTGGAATATCGCTCTGATGGTTATTATATCACTTATTATCTTGACAGAGGAAAAGACAGTGAATCATCATCCAAAATAAGAAGTGCTGATTCAGAAAAAATTGCTCCAGCTGGAACAAGAATCAGTTATCAGGATAACAAAGGAAATACCTATAATTTGTGGGATGGAACTGAGAACAATGGCAGAAGTTCTCTCATTCTCACGTATGACCGCGTAACAGGTGGATTTCTTCCTATTCAGTCAAATGAATGGGGACAGAATGAAATTTTGAAAGTTCTTGAATCTGGAAATGACATTCCATTGGACAGAGATACCAGTTTGCCATATTGCAGCTCTATTACGGTCAGCGGCGGAATGCGTACCAGAGTGATTACCTTAAATATAAAAACCGGAAAATATTCTGTTAAGGCGAAATAACAAAAACGGTTTCAGTAGAAATCTTGTGAATTTATGATCCTAAAGCTATGAGATAATGTATGAGGAGAATTGATGAATGTTTAGAACACAAAAGGATACAATCAGAAAAGGAATACAGAACAATGCCGGTTTTACCTTGATAGAAATGATTGTTACGGTGGCGGTCATTGCAATTTTTTCAGGCGTTGTAGTGACATTGATCGGTACGGGATCCAATCTGTTCAGAGGTGTATCCGGTAATACAAAATCTCAGATAGATGCTCAGGAGACTTTAAATGCGATAGAAGATCTGATCATAGATGCAAACAGAAGTGTTTATTATGCATATGGTTCAGGAACTGCTATGGGAGAGCAGATAAGAAGTGATATTGATGATTCCAATGCGGCTTCCAAAACATTTATTACCTGTAACGAATATGAGAACGGTGATGGAACAAGTCGTTATGTATTTGATGTATTAGACTGGGTGGGAAGTGAAGGAAAACTCTACTACAGCCAACGTCAGTACACAAAGGCAAGCAGCAGTGCAGAAGAGAAGGATGAGAATGGAAGTGGAGAAAATTCAGAATCACAGCAGAATAAGAATGAGAGTGGAATTTCTGGAGAAAATGCGGAGAATACAGATATTGCAATTGCAGCAGAAAGTGATGAAGAGAATCAGACAGGAATTATTTCAGGAAATAGCTCAGATATAGCAAGAGACTCTGAAGAGTTAATTGAGCGTTCTGTATTTGCAGAAGGAATTGAGAATTTTACAGCAGACGTGACAAAAGTAGAGAGCGAGAGTATTGTGCGTTTCCGCTTAACTACAGAAAACAATGGAAAGAAAGTTAAAACTCTTCATACTGTTAATCTCAGAAACAGGATTCAGGTTTTGAAACCAGATGATGCGTTTGCAACTGCCGGAAGCACAGATATAAGAATCACGATTGTAGGTGCACCGAATTCTATTGATGCAGGTAATTCTAAAATTCTTTCGTACGATGCAAGCGGACCTATAGACCCGACAACAGTAGTGTGGAAGATTACAGATGGAGCGGATAATGGCTCTTTTCCTGATCTGGATCATACATATGGAAAACTTACAGTTAATAATAATGCTACAGGAACCATCACTGTAATTGTATCTGCCAAGACAGCAGATGGAAAACAGACAGCTACATCTGCACCGGTAACAATTCAGATTAATAATAACAGGATTGTAACAGGAATCGAAACAGAAACAAAGAGTGTTCTGGTTGCTGCAGGATATGATGGTTTGAATTTAAATTCTGAAATTATCTGGAAGTATGTATACAGTGATGGAACAAAAGGAGAAGATAATGTACCTGTAATCTGGACAATGGACAATGCTGATAATTGCTCATATGCAAGTGTTACTTCTGAGGGTCAGATTTCAATAGGTTCAGAAGCTGGAACTTCTGATAAAGGTTCGTTTACAGTGCGTGCTACAAATGGTGAACATAATGTTTCAAATACAATTACTGTCAAGATTGCCAGAATAGATCTGTCATTACCGGAAAATAATGCGATATACACAGTAGGTACCCCAAAAGAACTTCACTGTACATATATGGAAGGCGGACAAGTAATAGAAACCATAGATGGAAACAATGCATCAGATATTGTGAACATCACTACAAAACAAAAACCAGAGAAAGCATCCGATTACAGCGTTGGAGGAAATTTTGCGGAGAATGATATCGGAAACTGGAGAGTTGAAGCAAGTGCCAATGTGTCTGTGCGTAAGTGCTATGGTTCGTTAAGCGTGACAAATGGATTCCGTGTAATCTTTTCTGATACGGGACAGATTATTGCACATGAAAATTTAGAATATGATACAATTGTTGCTGGAAGAACTTATGAATGTGATGGCTATAACAAAAATGATTTTTATTTTTCTACGGCTAATACAAATTTAAATATTGTGAATGTTCAATCAATCACTTGGACGTTGAAAGGAGAACATCCGGGAATTAGTTTTAAACCGGATGGTGATACAATCAAACGGAAACTTACAGTAGCTAAAAATGCCTGCCATGGTTTTACTTTGTGTGCTGATTATGTAGGCGTTATTCGTTATGATAATGGTAATCCAATTACAGTACAGCTCCATGCGGAAAGAACCTTTAAAGTGGCAAATGGAATTGAATTAGAATCACTAAGTGGTGATACGGCTTATGTTTACGGACCACATGAACCCTCAGATTAACTCCGCCAAGTCCTGATTGATGTTTATGATGTAAATCGGTCTGTATCGAA
>OGEB01001117.1_pt1 | contig 12515 bp, 14 predicted proteins | sample 1570541 | NCBI WGS metagenome assembly OGEB01 (sample SAMEA2581975, study PRJEB24529) | metagenome | biome: Human gut stool | place: China | collected 2011 | reverse complement strand
TTATGGATGAAAATCGTTTCATAATTAATTTCATGAAGGCTTAAGGATGAAAGTGTTTTCGGTCAAAATCTATTTATTTCTTTTTCAAAATTGATTAAAATAACTACATCAGGTAAAACAAATGAGAAATTCAATGGCCATGAATAACTTGATGTGACAACGTGATAAGAAAAGTCAATGAAAAAGAATAAGGAGGAAATATGTATACAACATTAAAGGAAGTACTCAAGGAAGCAGAAGATCTTAATATGGCTATTGGAGCATTTAATACACATAATTTAGAAATGTTACCATCAATTATTAAGGCAGCAGTTAATCAGAGAACACCCGTGATCATTCAGACAAGTTGCGGAACAGCAAATTATATTGGACATAAAAATTTGGTCAGTGTCTGCAAATCTATGGCAGAACAATATGGAATTGATGTAGTTCTTCATCTAGATCATGCAAAAGACTATGATGAGATTAGAAAAGCAATTGATGCCGGATATAGTTCGGTTATGTTTGATGGATCATCCTTGCCACTAAAAGATAACATTCTTGGAACAAAAAGAGTGGTTGAGTATGCAAAGAAAAATGGTGTTAGTGTAGAAGCTGAATTAGGAACTGTTGGTGGAACAGAAGATGGAGTTGTTGTTGATCAAAAAGATGTTTGTTATACAGATCCACAAGATGCTGTAGAATTTGTGAAACAGACAGGAATAGATGCATTAGCAGTAGCAATTGGTACAAATCATGGACAATATAAATCAAAAACAAATATTAATTTTGAAAGACTGAAAGAAATTAAAGAAGTTATTGATATTCCACTTGTCATTCATGGGGGTACTGGAGTCAAAGAAGAAGACGTTAAGAAAGTCATTAATTTAGGAATTCGTAAATTTAATGTAGGAACAGAACTTCTTGTTGGATGGAACAAAAAAGCAAAGGAATGTTATGATAAAAATAAAGAAAATATTTCAAACAGAGAAAATGTTGTTCCATGTTTAAATACGATAGATGAAATTGTTGAACGAAAGATTAACTTATTTAAAAATATAAAATAATAAGGAGGGCAACAATGAAAGCTGGATTTTATCTAGGAAATCATACTTATGAAGTGAAAGAAATAAAAGACCGCAAGCCAGTAGATCATGAAGTAAAGATTGAAGTTGCGTGGTGTGGACTTTGTGGAACAGATATTCATAAGTTTGAAGGAAAAAATGGAGCGAGTGTTGTCGTACCGCCAATTATTTTAGGACATGAATGTTCAGGAATTGTCACAGAAGTCGGAGAAAATTGTGAAAATTTTAAACCTGGAGACAGGGTAGCTTGTGATCCAAGCTGGGGCTGTGGAAGGTGCGAGTGGTGTAAAAAAGGATATCAAAATTTCTGTATTCATAGACATGGTGTAGCAAAAGGTTTTGCAGAATATGTTTATCCGCCAGAAGAAAATGTATATAAAATTGATCATTCTCTGGATTTAGAAGATGCAGCATTTACAGAACCTTTATCATGTGTATTACATGGGATGGATCTTCTGAATATAGAAAGTGGTTCTAACATTGTTATGTATGGTATGGGATCTATTGGAAGTTTAATGTTACAACTGCTAAAATTAACAGCTCCAAAAAATCTGATCGTTGTTGAACGAGAAGAGAATAAACAAGAGTTAGCAATAGAATTGGGTGCAACGAAGGCATGTACAGATCAAGAGATAGAAGAAATTGCTGACAAATTAAATGTCGATTATGTGATAGAGTGTATAGGCTTAAAAAATACAATGGAACAGGCGATTCATATTGCGGGAAAACGAGCAAAGGTGTTGTTATTTGGATTAGGTGATCCAGAAGAAAATGTATCATTTAATCAATTTGAAGCATATACAAAAGAATTGAGCATTTATACATCTTATTTAAATCCACATACGAGCAGAAAAGCAATTTCATTGCTTGAAAGTGGAGTAATCGATACAAAGAAAATCATTAGTGCAAGATTATCATTAGAGGAGATGGGGGAAGAACTCAAAACAAAGAAGTACTCAAGGAAAGGAAAAGTAATGGTTTCTCTTAGTGGGAAACATTAAGGAGGATAATATATGGTTATATCTGCAATTTTAGTAGGTTTATTAGCAACATGTGGACAATGGTGGTTCTTTGGACCAATCACAAAATGTTTAGTTTATCCATTAACAACTGGTACATTGGTTGGTGTATTTATGGGAGAACCTATGACTGGTATGATCGCAGGAGCGACCATTCAGTTAATATATCTTGGATGGATCTCAGCAGGAGGTACCATGCCAAGTAATACGATCGTAGCTGGAATTTTTGGTACAGCACTTACGATCATGTCTGGAGCAGACCCTAAAATGGCTGTAACATTTGCTATCCCATTTAGTATGCTTGGATTATTATTAAATCAGGTATATATGACAGTAAATGCAGCATGGATTCATCAAGCAGACAAGTTATTGGAAAAAGGAAACATTAAAGGTGTAAGGATCATGAACTACCTGCCATCATTTTGTATGGCATTACTCTTATATGGAGTACCAGTTTTTGCAATGATCATGTTTGGAAGTGATTGGTCACAGTCTATGTTAAATGCGATTCCAGGAAGCATCATCAATGCATTAGAGGTTGTTGGAGGAATCATGCCTCCCTTACGATTTGCAATGTTATTAAATTATCTTGGTAAAAAAACATTAATGCCATGGTTTTTCGCAGGATTTTTCTTGACAGAATATAGCAAACTTGATTTGACAGCAGTTTCAATCTTTGCAGCGGTTTATATTTTAATGATAAGAAAACTACAACAGCGCAGCAGGGAGAAAAGAAGAAAGTTAGACGTTTGTCTGTAAATAAGAAAGTAGAAGTAAAAGAGGTAGGTCAGAGTACAGAAGTAGCTGAGGAAATTACAAAAACAATTGATGGACCGAAAAAGAAATTATCAAAGAAAACATTGATCAAGACTTGGCTTTTAACTACAAGTACAGAAGCATGTTACAATTATGAAAGATTACAGGCACTAGGAATTGCGAACTTAATGATCACACCGATCAGAGCATTATATGACAAAGTAGAAGATCAGGTAGCAGAATTAAAGAAATACCTTGTATTTTATAATTCAGAAGTATTTACAATTGGACCGATCATTAATGGTATTACATGTTCAATGGAAGAGGCAAGAGCGAACGGAGAAAATGTTACAGCAAAAGATATCAACTCAGTAAGAACAGGATTGATGGGACCAGTAGCAGGTATTGGAGATACAGTAATGCAGGGAATCCTTTTCCCAATCTTATTTGGAATTGGATGCTCAATGGCATTAGATGGAAGTTATCTTGGACCAATTTTCGCGACAGTTGTATTTGAAGTATTGATTTTTGCATGTGGATATTTTATGTTTATGACAGGATATAAACAAGGAAAAACTTCACTGTTAAAGATTTTAAAAGATGGAACAGTAGATAAAATTATTAATTCTTTCAGTATTGTTGGATTAATGGTAGTAGGTTCTATGGCAGCAACTCGTGTAGCAGTAGATACACCATTAGCAATTAAAGTTGGTGAGGGAGTTACAAAAATCCAGACAGTTTTAAATTCATTAGCACCGGGATTAATCCCACTTGGAATTACAATGCTTGTATGGTGGATGCTTCGAAAGAAAGTAAGTACATTATGGATCATCGTAGCGATCTTTGTTGTTGGTATCATTGGATACTATACAGGAATTTTAGGATATGTAGGATAATAAAAAGGAGATAAAGCAAAAATAGGAGACAAGAAATATGGTAAACATAATTTTGATCAGTCATGGAGAGTTTTGTGAGGGACTATTAAAATCACTGATCATGGTAACAGGAGACGATTATGGAATCAAAACATTAGCGTTGTATCCTGGAATGACGGCAGATACATATAGGGAAAAACTAGATCAGATAATTTTAGAAAATGAGAATTCAGAAGGAACACTGATCTTAGCAGATATTGTTTTTGGAACACCATTTCAGAGTGCAGCATATATGTCAAAAACACATAAGATCGGTCTGGTATCAGGAATGAATATGCCAATGCTGGTTGCAGTTGCCTCCGAAAGAACTGAAAGCAGTACACTAAAAGACTTAATTGAGATTGCAACAAATCCGGATTATCATGGAATTCAAGGAACTTTATTTGAGAAAGGAGAAACAAAGCGTCGTGGAAAACTTAGTATTAACAAGGATTGATGATCGTTTGATTCATGGACAGGTAATGACAGCATGGATCAAAAATAAAAAAGCAACACAGGTGGTGATCGTAGATGATCTTGTAGCAGAAGATGGTTACATGATCGAAGTTTTAGAGATGGCAATTCCAGAAGAAATTGCCATCGGAATCTTCAACAAAGAAGATGGTGTTACATTCTTTTCACAAGGATTAGATGAACCAACGATACTTCTTGTGAAAGGACCGGAAGTATTAAATTATCTGGTAGACCATGGAATCAACATTGAAGAAGTTGATGTTGGAGGAATGGGAGCTGGAAATGATAGAAGTGTATTATACAAAAATATCTCTACTAGTTCAGAAGAAAATGATCAGTTCAGAGCATTATTAGGTAAAAATGTCAATGTTTTTATTCAGGTAATGCCAAACAACAAACCAGTAGATATCAGTAGCTATTTAAAATAAGGAGTGATCATATGAATACAGAAAAATTAACAGGAAAGGTTATTGTCATTACAGGAGCAGCAAGTGGAATGGGAGCAGCAATGGCAAAAGACTTTTCAGCAAGAGAAGCCAAAGTAGCGATTCTTGATATGAATGAAGAAAAAGCGCAGGAAGTTATAAAAGAAATTGAGGCAGCAGGTGGTGTTGCAACATTTTATAAGACAGATATCACAAACAAAACACAGATTGAGACGGCAGCTTCAGATGTAGAAGAAAAATTTGGACCAATCACATCTTGGGTAAATTCTGCAGGAGTTTCAAAGATGTTACCATTTCTTGATTGTGATGAAGAACTTTGGGATCTTACGATGAATGTTAATTTAAAAGGAACATTTTTATGTTGTCAGGTAGCAATTGATAAAATGTTAAAAAATGGTGGAGGAACAATCCTTAATATGTCTTCTCTGTCAGGAAAAAAAGCGAGCTCATGGCAGACAATCTATTGTGCAAGTAAATTTGGAGTACAGGGATTAACACAGTCTATCGCAAAAGAATTTGCGGACAAGAATATTCGTGTAAATTCTATTTGTCCAGGAATTGTACATACGGAAATGTGGGATCGATTGAAATATGAATATGCGAAAAAACGTGATTTAGATCCAGAGGAAGTACTACCTTATTTTAAGAAAAACATTCCAATGCATAAATTGGTAGATCTTCAAGATGTGATTCAGGCAGCCATCTTTTTACTGACAGATTGTTCTTCTTATTTAACAGGTCAATCTATTAATTTAGTTGGTGGAGAGTGGATGGATTAATGAAAAAGACGTTGATTCTTTTAGCTGGATATCCAGGAACTGGAAAAAGTTATATGGCAAATATCATTATTAAAAACTTTCCAGAATTAAGATTATTGTCACCAGATGATATAAAAGAAAAATTTTGGGATAAATATGGGTTTGATACTTTAGAACAAAAAGAAGAATTAATTGTGAGAGCATGGAACACATACTATGATGAAATGGAACAAGATTTTTTACATGGGAAAAGTTTGATTTCTGATTATCCTTTTAGCTTAAAACAAAAACCAACATTGGAAAAGTTGACAAAACAATATGGATATCAGGTATGTACGATTCGTCTTATTGGACAGATTGAAGTTTTATTTGAAAGACAAAAACAAAGAGATTTGGATGATTCCAGACATTTAGGGCATATTTTAACAAGTTACCATAGATCAGATAGTAAAATAGAACGTAAAAATGCGGACAACCTTTTAGATTATACAGAATTTTATAAAAGATGTACGCAAAGAGGTTATGGCGAATTTGATTTGGGAGATACGATAGAAGTAGATGTCAGTGATTATGAAAAAATTGAATATCCAAAGATACTACAGTGGTTAGAAGACAGAGTGTGAAAAAACAGGGGAATTTTAATTCTCCTGTTTTTTGCTTCATTTAATCTCTCTATAATGGATTCTTTGTTGTGAGTAAATATAAAACAAGTTATAATAAAAAGGAAACATTGGTCGTAAGGCAAAATTAATAGGAGGATCCGAATGAATCAAACATTAAAGCTGCCAGTTGGAATTGAGAATTTTGAAGATATTCGCAAGCTAGGATTTTATTATATAGATAAGACAAAATTAATTGAACAGCTCTTACAAAATTGGGGAAAAGTAAATCTGTTTACACGACCACGTCGTTTTGGAAAGACACTCAATATGAGTATGTTACGTACTTTTTTTGAAATTGGTATAGATAAATCACTTTTTGAAGGCCTATATATTTCTAAAAATAAAGAATTATGTGATGAATATATGGGTAAGTATCCAGTAATCTTTCTGTCATTGAAAGGAATCGATGGATTAACTTTTGAAGAAGCGATTATTCGGATTACAACGATTATTAAAAATGAAGCACGAAGACACCATTATCTAAAAAATAGTGATAAATTAATAGAAGAAGAGATTAAGCAATTTCAGAGCCTTTTAGATGGAAAAGCTGATGATATAACAGATAGTATCAGACTATTATCAGAACTTTTGTGCAAACATTATGGGAAAAAGACGATTATCCTTATTGATGAATATGATGTTCCGCTAGATAAAGCTTTTCAGAAAGGCTATTATGATGAAATGGTTGAACTTATGAGAGGTCTTTTGGGGCAAGTACTAAAAACAAATGATTTTCTACAATTTGCAGTTTTGACAGGATGTCTTAGAATTTCGAAAGAAAGCATTTTCACCGGACTTAATAATTTTGAAGTTTTATCTATTCTCAATGTTCAGTATGATGAATGTTTTGGATTTACCGATACAGAAGTGAAAAAGATTCTTAGCGATTATAATTTATCAGATCATTACCTTCAGATTAGGGAGTGGTATGATGGTTATCGTTTCGGAAATACAGATATCTATTGCCCATGGGATGTGATTCGTTATTGTAAAAGTCTATGTGCGGATCCCGATGCATTACCAGAAGATTTTTGGTCTAATTCTAGTGGAAATGAAATTGTTCGCAGATTTATAGATAAGGCAGATATTCAGACAAAGAATGAGATTGAGCGTTTGATCAGTGGAGAGTGTATTGAAAAGGAAATTGTAGAGGAGCTTACCTATAATGAGTTGGATAAGAGTATAGAAAATTTGTGGAGTGTGCTTTTTACAACAGGATATCTAACACAACAGGGACGAACTCAAAATGGTAAATATCTTTTGTCGATACCAAATACAGAGATAAGAAATCTATTTACAAAAAAGATCAAAGAATGGTTTAGTGATGTTTCAAAAAATGATGGAAAAACACTAGAAATATTTTGTAATGCGTTTATAGAGAAAAAACCAGAAAAAATTGAACAGCTTTTTGGAGATTATCTATGGAATACGATCAGTATAAGAGATACAGCAATCGCAAAAGAGAAGAAAGAAAATTTTTATCACGGAATTTTACTCGGTCTTCTTGGATATAAGTCAAGCTGGCTGATAAAGTCAAATGCAGAATCAGGAATCGGATACAGTGATATTCTGATAGAGGCTCCGGAGAATCGAACGGGAATCGTCATTGAATTAAAGTATGCCGAAGATGGAAATATGGATGCAGCGTGCAAGCAGGCTTTAAAACAGATTGAAGATAAAGACTATATTGCTAAATTGAAGCAAGATGGAATGCGAAATTTCATTAAATATGGTGTTGCTTGTTATAAGAAAGACTGTAAAGTCATGATTTATGAAGAATAAAAAACAACTGATGATGGGAGATATAAATATGGGGAAAGAAACATTTGAAGGAAAAAAAACTCATTGCACGATAGGAATAATTGGACATCGAGGTCATGGAAAAACGACTTTAACAGATGCAATTAAAAAAACTCTTACAACAAGAGAAGAGAGAAATATAAGCTTGACATCTAGCATTGAATATGGAGCTATCCTAGTAGTATCTGCAATAGATGGAATCATGTCACAAACAGCAGAACAGATCATGATTGCTCATCATATGGGAATGCAACATATCGTAGTATTTATGAATAAATGTGATATGGTAGATGATATGGAAATGCTGGAATTGGTAGAAATGGAGATTCGTGACCAACTATTTCAGTGTGGATTTGTTGGATCTGATATTCCGTTTATCTATGGATCTGCTTTAAAAGCCCTTGAAGATCCAGATGGAGAATGGGGAGATAAGATCATGGAATTGATGGATGCGGTGGATAAATATATTCCAGATTCACAGTCTGAAATAGATCAAGCTTCCTCTATACATACAAAGTTTACAGCAGAAGTATACATGTTAGATATCAATGAAGGTGGACGAGACACAGGATACTTTGATGATGACCGTCTGCAGTTTTATTTCAAAACGACAGATGTAACAGGAGAGATTCAATTGCCAATAGAAATAGATATGGCTATGCCAGGGGAAACACTGGATATAACAATTGAATTAATTCAACCAATTAAGATAACAGAAGAAGAACCTTTTATCATTCGTGATGATGAATGTACGGTTGGATTGGGAAGAGTTGCTACGATCATCGAGTAATTCTTACACTATTCTTCATGGAGTAGTGTAAAAAAAGTAAAAATCAAAAAATAAATATCAGATCAAATAAAAATAGTGTCAAGATCAATAAAAATCTTGGCACTATTTTACGTTAGAAAAATCTATCGTATTTTGCAATCAATCAATTTTTAATATAAGGAACCATCACTTCCAGAATCTCAAGCACATGATCTCTCTGTGATGGATTAAGTTCAGCTGCAATTTCCATCAATTGATTATTGTGATGAGCCGGGGTATCAACATCAAATATTCTTTGCCCATCACCAAATAAAAGATAATCAGCAGATACATCCAATGCAGTAGTAAGAGAAGCAAAACTATGAATAGACATGGCTTTGCGTCCAGCTTCGATTTCATAGATATAATGCTGACTGACACCAGCTTTTTCAGCAAGCATTTCCTGTGTCAGATCTTGCCCTTTTCGGGTAAGTTTGATGCGTTTTCCTAATTCTTTTAAATCGATTTTCATAAAATACCTCCATAAAAAATAGTATTACCAGGAGTTATGAAAAACCACTATCCAACAGTGACAGTGACAACTATAAATATTGCTGACAGCAACATTGAATGTTATGATAGATAGGAAAATGAGAAAAAACGAGAAAGAAGGAGTCATGCAGAGAGAAAACGAGCGTATTATCTATCATTTGATGCATTTTGATGAGAAGGATAAGGAGTGGAGTGAGAGACCATATTTACTCTTGGAAGATATGGCAATTGTTTTTGATATTCTTGATCTGGATGATCGATCCATACAAAGAATCGATCATAAAAAGGCAAACAAAGAACAATGGACGGATCAGTTTTTATGGGAGAGTGCAAAGAAGAATACAAAACAGCTTCTGCCTGCTAAATTTGAGCCTGTATATAAAGATTTCCGAGGACATACCGAAGACAGACCGGTATTTATGGTGTCAAACAAAATACAGAGATATGGAGCAGGTGTGATTTGCTATGAAGATTTTTTGGATGATATTTCTAGAAAATATAATAAGAGTTTGTATCTTCTGCCAACCAGTATTCATGAAATGTTATTACTGTTTGATGACGGAGAAGATCAGGAAGAGGATTTATTGCATATACTAGAGAAGTCTGATCAGCAATTAAGCAAAGAAGAATTTCTGTCCGATAATATCTATTATTATGACAAATATATGGGAGAGTTGATCAGTTTATTTTAATGTTGAAGTTTTGGTACGAATAACGTATGATAAAGAAAACTGACCAAACAAAGAAAGGGGTAGAGCTCATGATACCAGGGATCGTAATCGGAGTGATCGTGCTTGTCATTGTGATATGGCTGATCAGTTCCTACAATGGATTTGTAACATTAAGAAATAAGACAGAAGAGGCATTTTCAGCAATCGATGTGTCATTAAAGAAGCGTTATGACTTGATTCCAAACTATGTAGAAACCGTCAAAGGTTATGCGAAACACGAATCAGAGACATTAGAGAAAGTCGTAGCCGCAAGAAATCAGGCGATGACAGCAACGAATATCGATGATAAGATCAAACAGGAAAATGTACTGTCAGGAGCACTGAAATCTTTATTTGCAGTGTCTGAAAGTTATCCAGAATTAAAGGCTAATGAGAACTTTAATAAATTGCAGGATCAGCTTCAGAGATTGGAAGAAGAGATCGCAGCTTCCAGAAGATATTATAACGGAGTTGTAAACCGCTATAATACCAAGACAGAATTATTCCCAGGCAATATCATCGCAGGAATTTTTGGATTTAAGAGAAAACCATTATTTGAAGTTTCGAATGAATCTGAGCGTGAGAATGTACAAGTAAAATTCTAAGGAACGGACAGGGGGAAAGCACTATGAGAAAGTGGATCACCTGTACCATAATGGCAGTCATGATGGCTGCCATGATTTTTATGGGGACAGGAAACAATGTGTTTGCAAATGATGAAGTCACTTATGACTCTAATATGCAGACAAAGAAATTTGATGTAGATGTCAAAGTCGGAGAAGATGGAAGTTATACAGTAACAGAGAATATCAAAGTCAAGTTTGTCAATCCGAGGCATGGAATTTATCGTTATATCCCATACAAAGGGAAGGTGATAACAAGCGATAAAAATGGAGATCAGAAAAAACTACTTTATTATGCGGATTTTACACTGTTATCAAATGACAGTAAGACAGATGTAGATGAAGATTCTGACGGTAATAGTCAGGTATTGAGGTTTGGTTCTGCGGATTATACCGTAAGTAAAGGAAACTATAGATTTACGTATCAATTGATCCCTAAATATCAGGGAGATACCTACGATTATTTGTACTATAATATTTTCCCAACACTCTGGAGAAATAAGATTCCAGAAGGAAGTACTTTTACAATTCATTTTCCAAAGAAAACAGATCTTAAGGGCGTAAATTTCTATTATGGACGTTATGGGGAATCAAAGTATGCAAAAGATGTGATCACTTTGAAATATGATGAGGAGAAGAACCAGATTAAAGGAACATTAAAGAAGACACTGCCATTTAAAAATGGATTAACATGCTACAGTGATCTGGGTGATGGATATTTTACAGCAAAACATGAGATCGGAGCGGATCGATGGATTTTTAGACTATCAATAGGAGTTCTTGTGATCACAGCAGTGTTATTTGTTTTATTCGGACGTGATGAGAAGATCATCCCATCGATTCAATATCAGCCGCCACAAGGAATGGACAGTGCGGTTGTCGGATATGTTCTGGACGGTTCCGTGGATGATAAGGATGTTATTTCCTTGATCCTTTATTGGGCAGATAAGGGTTATCTGAAGATGAAGGAAAAAGGGCAAAAGGATATGGAATTTATCAAACTCAAAGATATTCCAGATTCAGAACCAAGATATCAGAAAACAATGTTTGAAGCTTTATTTAAGAACAGAAAAAAAGTAAAAGCTTCTTCTTTACAGTACAAATTTGCAGATACCGTGCAGGTAGTGAAAGATGATATCAAATATGATCATAAGAAAAATATTTATACAAAATCTTCGAAAGTTGCAAGGATCGTATCCTTTGTACTGTTGCAGCTTCCGATCTGTTTATTTGCATTTGTTATGATGATATTTAGTCCAGATGGGATTCTAAATCTGATTATTCCATTGATGGCGTGGATATTGTATTTTATAGGAATGTTTCTTGCATGCCATAGTGTAGATAAATGGTATGCAATCTCAAAGGGAGCAAGAATGGGAATTAAGATCGTATGGGCAGTATTTTTTATTCTAGGATTTATTTTCTATGGATTATATTATTATGTGAAGATACAAAGAGGAGAATTATTTGATTTCTTCCATGTGTATCTTGTGATCGTTGCAGTATCATTTATCGGAGTGATCCTGACTGCATTTATGAAGAAGAGAACCCATCAATGTGTGGAATGGATGGGATATCTTGCAGGACTTCGTGATTTTATTGAAACTGCGGAATTAGACCGAATGAAGGTATTAGCAAAAGATCATCCAGACATGTTTTATCATATTCTGCCTTATTCCATGGTATTTGGGTTGTTTGATCTTTATGCAAAGAAACTGGATGCATTAAAACTTCCTGCGCCAGACTGGTATGTCTATGGCGGCAGTGATTCTTATTTCCATTATTATATGATGGGGCACTATATGGATCATGTGGTCTCTGAGAACCTGACAGTTGTAGAACCATCAGAATCTGGAGGAGTTGGAGAATTCTTTTCTGGAGGAGATGGAGGATTCTCAGGAGGCGGCTTCGGAGGCGGAGGAGGCGGCAGTTGGTAGACCGCTTCATATAAACTATCTGGTGACACGCTCTCGCTCGGATTCGCACGTA
>OGEB01001109.1_pt1 | contig 12619 bp, 9 predicted proteins | sample 1570541 | NCBI WGS metagenome assembly OGEB01 (sample SAMEA2581975, study PRJEB24529) | metagenome | biome: Human gut stool | place: China | collected 2011 | reverse complement strand
GCAGCGCATTCGTAATGCGAAGGTCGTAGGTTCGACTCCTATTATCGGCACCATTTCAAACTCTTCCCAAGTAAACCGAAATCAATTAAACCCAAGAATACTGCGCTTTGTAGCCCGGTTCTTATCTTCCGTTATCAACTTGATTCAACCGAAATCAAGCACCTGTTGGGGGCATAAGTGGGGGCATTCTGTGTTCGGTCCAGGGAGATGCCCCCAATGAAGTTAAATGCGCGGCAGGTAGATGCTGCTAAACCCAGAGAGAAAGCCTACAAGCTGGCAGATGGTGCTGGTTTGTATCTTGAGGTTGTGCCCTCTGGTTCTCGATACTGGCGAATGAAATATCGCTTCAATGGAAAAGAGAAGCGTCTGGCTTTTGGAGTCTATCCGGCAGTATCTCTTGCACAAGCGAGGGCACTACGTGATGAAGCCAAGAAAAAACTGGCCGAAGGTATCGATCCATCGTTTGCCAAGAAAGAAGAAAAGCTAGTTCGCGATGTGCAGCTCAATAATACGTTTCAGGCTGTGGCGCTTGAATGGCACGGAACAAAGGTGAACCGATGGTCAGAAGGTTATGCCTCCGACATTATCGAAGCTTTCAATAAAGATATTTTTCCCTATATCGGCCAGCAGCCGGTGAATGAAATCAAACCGCTGGTTCTGCTTAATGTGCTGCGTCGAATGGAAAGCCGTGGCGCGACAGAGAAGGCTAAGGAGGTTCGCCAGCGCTGCAGTGAAGTTTTTCGTTACGCCATCGTTACTGGACGCGCGGAATACAATCCTGCTGCAGATCTAACCAGTGCGATGTCAGGGCATGAATCAAAGCATTATCCCTGCCTGACCGTTGAGGAGTTACCAGACTTCTTTAAAGCCCTCGCAGGCTACACAGGAAGCCCGTTAGTTGTTCTTGTGGCACGTCTGCTGATCCTCACGGGAGTTCGCACTGGCGAACTCCGAGGTGCTTTCTGGAGTGAGTTTGATCTTGAAAAAGCGGTGTGGGAATACCTGCCGAGCGTATGAAGATGAAACGGCCCCATCTTGTCCCCCTTTGTACCCAAGCGCTGGAAATCGTACAGCAGCTCAAAGTGATGACTGGGCAATATCCACTGGTATTCCCAGGGCGAAATGATCCCCGCAAGACGATGAGTGAAGCGAGTATTAATCAGGTGTTCAAGCGGATTGGATACACGGGGAAGGTAACGGGGCATGGCTTCCGCCACACGATGAGTACGATTTTGCATGAGGAAGGGTTCAATACGGCAGGGATTGGCTTGCGCATGTCGAGAAGAATGCGATTCGCGGGACGTACAACCATGCGTTGTATCTTGAAGGGAGGAGGGAGATGATGCAGTGGTATTCATACTATTTGATTGATCTACACTCTGTACGTAGAATCTTACATGCGGTAGTGTAATAATTTGATATTTATGGTTTTATATGCTTTCGGTCTATATCTTACCTACCGCTCGTTTTTGCTCTGATTCTCATTTATAATTAATAGTATCAGCTAGTTAAATACAACATTGTTAAAAGTATCTCAATACAAAGCTGTTGAGCGCATCAAATGCGGTAGCCTTGCTCGCGCCGACTGGTATGAGCTCATACCAGTCGGCGCAAGGAGTTTTATTACTAATATGAAAATATTTCAGGTGAGATAATTGTCTATAACATCTTCTCAACAGTTTTTACTGGATGAAATCCATAAAAGTATCAACATAATAAAGTGCAAGGCGAAATGGAATAAAAAAATTTCAAAGTGTTTTTTTTAATGACTATATTTCTGAGCACTATTACCACACTGATATTAGCCTTCGATTTATCTGGATATGAAAAAATACAGAAAAATTCTGCTCTCATTATGAGTGCCTGTCTTACTCTAGTTAGTGGGTGGACAGCAAGATTTGATTATCAAAAATTATGGTTTAGGCAAAAAGCTACTTTGCTAGCCATGTATCAACTTAGAAACAAAGTTAATTACTTAAAATCCAAAGAAGATGTAACCCAATCAGATATTGATAGTCTTTTTGATGAATATAAATCTATTTGGGAAAAAGACAGTCAAGAATGGAATGATATTCACAAAGAATATATTGAAAGCAAAAATATAAAATCAGATAATCAATAAGACGGAACTACACAGAAATGAACATCAGCAAAATTAATATTAACAAAATAATTATCCACCAAATTCATCAGCGCGACGAAGAAGGAAACAAAATAGAACCGACAAGAGGTTCTTCATTTATAAAATTTGATGCTGATGCCTTGCAAGGTTTTAAATCTCGAGTAATCGACGCTTTAGGTGATGGTTCTAAAGCCGTAAAAATGCAAATAAAGGAACATGGAAAATATTATGTTCCTTATATTGCTACAACTTTAATTGATAAAGAAGGAGAGGATTATATTGATGAGACTTATACAATAGCTAATAAACTGGCAGATGCGCAGACAAGACGAGCAATTCCAGGCGGAATTGTAGTAATCTTTTCTGGCGACTATGGTGTAAATAAAAGAAAATTCATTGGAATTATCAAGGCTGATATTTATAGTGCATATGAAAAAGTAATCGACAATAAAACGGGCCAAATATCATTAAAATTCGTTGAAGAAATATTACTTACACCATCCACAAAACTTTATAAAACTGCCGGTTTTTTCCAATCAACCAATTCTCTTGATAATACTGATCTTAATAAATCTTGGGATGTGATGATTTCTGACTATCAAATCAGTAAGTCGGATGGTAAAGCTGCAGCACAATATTTTTATCAAAATTTTTTAGGTTGCGGTTACCCTGAAACAAGTGCCCGCACAACAAAGAATTTCTATGAAAAAACGAGTGAATTTCTTAATGAATTAGATGTCAGCGAGGAAAAGAAAAATGTGCTTAAAAATGCATTAGTTACATATCTTAAACATGAAAAATCGGATGTAATTTCAGCTAAAGATTATGCTGAAAGATTTTTTGATGATAATATTAAGGATCTTTATCTTGAGTATGCTCATGAATCTGGTATACCACAAACCTCTTTCACAAGAGACAACGAGCATATTGAAAGCAAATTAAAAACAAGAAAGCTTAACTTTAGTAAAAATATAAAAATCACAGCCCCTGCGGAAGTTTTTAAAAGCCATATTGTAATTGAATCTACTATAGGTGAACTCGATAAAGATGGTAAACCTGCTGAGTGGACAACAATCCTCATCAAGGACAAGATAACCCTTCAGGAATGAGCTAATTAATGAACGAATTAGAGTTTTTGCAACTTTGGAAAAAAGAACTACCCATGTATAAAGCATGGGGAGATTTTGTCGTCTCAAATATTTGCAAAGAACTCTCAGAAAATAAAGAGCGGGACCTCAATAGCTTTCTCAAGCAACCTGCAACACCGAGAATAAAAGAAAAGACATCTCTAATCGATAAAGCTTTTCATCGAAAAGAAAAATCATACAAAAACCCCTACCTAGAGATTGAAGATAAAGTTGGCATCAGGTTTGTCGTTTTACTTACTTCAGATATAGATGAAATATGTGAAATAATAAAAAGTAGTAGTAAATGGCATTATAAGACATCAAGACACTACGAAGAAGAAAGATTAAATACACCATTAATTTTCACGTATCAATCCGTACATTTTATAGTAACTGCAAAAGAATCCTTTGATTATAATGGAGTTATCATTGCACAAGGCATTCCATGTGAGATACAGGTTAGATCTTTATTACAACATGCCTATGCCGAGTTAACTCATGATGCCATATATAAAGCAAAAACTATAGTTGAACCAGATATACATAGAACTGTAGCAAAAAGTATGGCGTTAATAGAAACTACGGATGATTTTTTCTGTTCAGTATCGAAAGCAATTAACGCAGCATCTGATGGTTACGCAGGAATCCAGCGAACTTTAGATAATATCTACATGGCTTTAACCAAGAATAGACCAAACAATCAAAAATCGACTTTGTTAATTCTAGATACATTTAAAGAAGTGATCAAACCCGATACGATAGAAAGATTACATCAATTTATAGAAGAGACTCCTGAGCTCGAACTACTAATTCAGGATGGCAAAGAAGGGAGTAGTTTCTTTGAACAAAGCGTTGTTATTTTCGTTTACTGGTTAATCAAAAGACGGAGATCTACTTTAGAAAAAGAATGGCCGCTAGATTGGAGGCTAATCCAAAAAATGGCAGCGGATCTAGGAGTTGCACTTGAAAGAAAGACATAAAGTATAAACTATGTAAAACTGTTCAATTCTGATAGATGATATTTAAATCAGGATCAATTACATTAGCTCAACACTAATGTAATTGAATACCATTATATCAATTCTAAATTTTATATGCCCAAGCTTAACTAAAAATCATTAAGGCCAAACCGGTTATAGTTGCTTCATTAAAGCCTGTTACTACTCATTTAATTGATATCTTGTAGGACGGTTTAGTTTTTTTACCAAACCATCTTGTTCAGCACGTTTCAACCAATCAAGCACTTGCGATTTATTCAACCCAGTGACTTCTGTCAACCTATCTACTGTAATTGGATGTTCGGCCAATCGCTGTAATTCTGTCCTGAATAGCAGATAAAAGTCTATAGGATTTACATCTAACTCTTTTTCCTCTAATTTTTTTTCCGTAGTTATTAGGTTGGGAGTTTCTTCATTAATAGTAGCAGTCCAATCTTTTTCGAGAGCTTGAGTTGACGATTTCTCTGCAGATCCAATAATTAATTCTGGATGCGACAATTCTGAAAAAAGATCTTGGGGCTCTGCTTTTAACTGCATTTTTGATCTGTCATTATTTTTAAGCAAATTCTCGATGGATAGGCCATTACTATCACTTGGCAACCAATGTCCCCCTTTGCTCACTAAGTCAGCATTAGCTGAATCTAGATCGGTTGTTGGATTGACCCATAGTGGCACCCATCCTTTCTTAAGATTTTCCTCTGCCCCACTAATTGTTCCACCTTTTCGACCAGAATGAATAACCAATGCACTATCCGACAAGCAATAGATATATTTATTGCGAGCCATGGCATTTCCCGCATAGAAACCAGCCTCAGGGTAAAAAGGGGATATTAGCACAACATGGTCATTCATAAGCCCCTTGCGCCATTTGGCACTAGTCGCAGCTTTTAACAGGCTATCTGCCAAAATCCCGATTACAACTCCACCTTGCCTCATTGCACCTAACATGGCTGTTTCGTCTACTCCACGTGCAGCACCAGATACAACAGCTATATTTTCGTCCGCAGCTTTAACGCCGATGTGATCAGTAAAAGTAAGGTCTGATGCATTGGCATTTCGAGAACCAATGACAGCCAATCCCCCTCTATTTAATAAGGCTTTATTGCCACAGCCAAATAAAACAGGGGGAGAGTCTGTTTTAAGCCGATGTTTTAATCTCCATGGATATTCTGGATCAGAACGTGTCACTACCCACAAGCCTGCCCGTTGCCATTTCTCCATAGCCAAAGCGAGGCTATGTCCTCGATTCATCAACTCAATGATCCGATCCGTACTGATACGGGAGTCGTACCAGCCATTCAGTAAGGTTTGAGGATCAGAGTCCAACAAGTCAGCTGGCGTAACTGCTTTTTCTTTCAACCATAGCGCAAAACGTCCCCATTCGGCGTTGGAAAGTGGTTTGGCGTTTTCGCTAGTTGCTTTAGAAAAATAACTAGTCAGAAGTAAGGTCGCCTGGGCTGTTTTTGACAATAAGTTAGATACATTCATGAGTCTTTTACCGAAGATGAAGCAAGTGCAACAGGGTATACTTTACCACTTCCTGCGCGTTGTAGGAGTGCTGCGATGACAGTTAACGTCCAGCCTGAATCTACAATGTCATCTACAAGTAAAACCGGTGTGTTAGGTAGAGGTTGATTTATCTCAAAAGCACCGTCCAGATTGCGGCATTGATGGAAACGGTTTTGTTGCCCCTTTTGAGGTTGGTTATCTCTAACCTTGCTGATGGCATCGAAAAAAGGCAACCCCAAACATGCCGCCAAGCGGCGAGCAAAATCAGGGACTAATTGTACATGATTGCGTGAAGGTACACAGCATACCCATTGTGGCGCTGGATTCGGTTGCCAACGCTGCTGAATCATCTCGGCCATAGCAACCACTAGCTCATCATCAAAGTGATCTGCACGTTTATTATCGGCTACTAACCGTCCCCAACCAGCATCTCCCCAGCGAGACAACACTCGACCTTCTTGTGCTCTAATCTGCTGTGGCAAATTGCCGCTGAAGCCATATTGCAAAAAAGCATTAGCTGCTACCTGAGCTTTTGGAGTAATCGGCATTTCTGCATGTTTTAGGAAAGTCCCTGCACGATGTACCAAAGCAGGGTCAATGATTTGATTTATAATTGGTTGACCAATACAGGACGAGCATTTACCACATGGAGTTGGGTCGAGATCGTCCAGAGAACGACGTAGAAATGCCATTTTGCATCCAGTGTCGGTAAGGTACGCCTGAACCTCTTCCCATTCCTGAATACGTTGTCCTGTCAAATGAGCAATTCGGGCATGATCCATTTGATAGCGAACTGTGGTCCTAACCCAACGATTTTCATGTTTAATGATGGGGGCTGGATTTTCTACACTCAGTAACTTAAGTACTTTCTCAATCTGGCCGTGGCGTAGGTTAGTTTTTTCCTCGATGTTGCGGAGTGATAGACCATCATTATTTTCCAACACTCGAAGAATATCGTTAACTTGATCCTCCGATGGAAATGCAGAATCACGGAAAAAATCATGGATGTCGTTATCTTCTATCCCCGACATCAGTACACCTGTTGCATGAGCAATACCGCGCCCAGCCCGCCCCACCTGCTGGTAGTATGCAACAATTGAACTCGGAGCTTGGTAATGGATTACAAAACTTAAATCAGGTTTATCATAACCCATACCCAATGCGGTCGTTGCTACTAAAACCTTAAGCTGGTTGTTAAGTAACAATTCTTCCAAGTACTGACGGTAAGCATTGCTGTTCTCAAAACCTTCAGCCTCGATGCTACCGTGGTATGCCATGGCAACTATACCGTGCATGCTCAACCATTCTGCCACCTGCTCGGCATCACGAACTGTTAATGCGTAAATAATGCCTGTTCCATGTAGCATCGGAATAACTTGGGCGAGCCAAGCTAAACGAGACGCCTGATCGGGTAAAGACATTGTATGCAAAGCGAGGCTTTCGCGAGTAAGAGGACCTCGGTGGATTTGTATATCCCCAAGCTGGGCTTGGATATCGTCAACAACTCGGTTATTGGCAGTTGCAGTCGTACCTAGTACTGGGGTGTTGGCGGGCAATTGACGAAGGATATTTACGATACGGCGATAATCAGGACGAAAATCATGACCCCAATCTGAAATACAGTGTGCTTCGTCAATTACCATTAGGGCGATACGATCGGCAATGGGCTGAAGGACCGTCTCAATAAAGGTATCATTTGCTAGCCGCTCTGGGGAAATGAGCAAACAGTCTATTTGGTTATTGAGAATTCGTTGAGTTACAGCCTGCCAATCCTCCCTATTAGCCGAATTCATTGTTTCGGCAACTATTCCCAAACGCTGCGCTGAATCAATCTGGTTACGCATTAATGCAAGCAGTGGCGATACAATAATCGTAGGCCCCATCTCGCGGTCACGGAAGATTTTAGTACTAATAAAATAAACCGAGCTCTTACCCCAGCCGGTACGCTGTACAACCAGTAGTTTCTGACGACGATTAACCAATGCATCAATGGCTTCCCACTGACCATCACGAAATTCAGCAGCAGGGTTAGCCAAAGCAGTCTGCAGCAGTTGTTGGGCTTGCTCTCGGTTCATTATTGCTCCTTAAGTTGCAATTTTTACGGGTCACCTCTGATGAGGTTGCATAAATGTGCCTTTTGAGGTGGTTTACTGAATTTGGCCATCTGCCGGAGTGCTGATCTCAACAATAACATCAACACAGTCTAAGATGAGACATACTGCAACCCAAGCAACTGCGCAATCCAGATAACGTGACAGTGATCATTTAAACAGGTCACTGCAGGCAGTCATCACTGAAAAAAACATTTGCAATGCAACCTCTTTCAACGCTGCCAATTGTATTTCGAAACCATCCGGGTTGCTGTAATACGTGGTGAATGCGTGCACTGTCCGCCGACTTTGTATTGGTGATGATTAACTGGTGGTAGCTCATTATGATTTTTTCTCTGTGTTGGTTGGAGGAAATACAGTGGACCTCACGCAGGCGCTCTGGTGTCATTCATCAGCCAGTTTGATTCTTCCGTGCTATATTTCCCGATACCACAGACCACACAGTACTTTTTGCCCTAGTAATGGTATCTGATCTCCTCCCGGAAAACAGTACCACTCTACATCAAGATAAAAGCCTCTCTGGGTTTACACCAGGGTTGCTTTCCCCTTGCGTCGCCCCCTTAAACTCAACGCACTTATCGCTGAGCAAGGACATCAAAACTGCCCCCTGTTCAAACCGTTAATCTAGTAATTTCATCTCCAGCGCCCGGCTCATCGCTTGAGTGCGACTATTCACTTTGAGCTTCGTGTAGATATTTTTGATGTGCCATTTGACCGTTTCAGCAGAAATAACGAGGGTGCGAGCAATTTCTTTATTCATCTGACCTTCAGCGATCAGTTGTAATATCTGCAACTCTCGCTCGCTGAGTTCCCCATGAATATCGGGGCTTCCACTATTAAACGGTGTTCCATCTGCAGGCGCGCGCTTGCCGGCCCAGGGGTCATGGACTATCCCTTCCTCAGTACAAGCCGAAGAGGTTTCATTCATACCGGCAAGCAAAGGTTGCAAGGTATCGCCAGCTTCAAGAAAGAGGCCTTTGAGATGCTGTTGTTCAGCCAGCTGCACGACTGGCTGAAATGTCGTGCGCGCAGCGGCAGTTTTGCCACTGTTCCACAAGGCTAATGACCAGAGCGTACGCAGACGCGCTGCGGTTAACCTGTCCCCCCGGCTTTCCTGATCAGGGACCATGTCAGCCAGGAGAATACAGGCTTGCGGCGCCTGGCCTCTGGCGAGAAGAAGGCGACAGTGGCTAAGGGATGCATACAGAGCGATAGCGCGTTGACAGGGATGTTCGGCATCCATTCTGAAGCTGGCGGCCATTTGTTCGAGTTGTCGTTGCAGTTGCTCTGCGCCTGTGAAATTGCCGCGCTGCAGTCGCACTCTCACCTGCTCGGCTAACATCATGGCCTGGAGACGTTGCCAGCCGCGAGACACGGCAAGACGCTGCGCATGCTCCAGCAATCGCTCGGCCTCATACGGCATATCGCCATCCAGAGCCTGACGCGCGAGATAGGTATAGCAACGACTCAGCGCATCGGGTGGACTGAATCGGTCGATGAATTCGAGCCGGTCGGCTAACAGATGATCGGGCGAGTCACCACTCTGACATTCATAGGCTATCTCCGCCAGCAGCGGCGCCAGCGTCGCGCCACTGGTCGACTGGGTACCGGTATAACATTCAGCCTGGCGCAACGTTTTCTCTGCGTACCACCCGGCTTTCCCCAGATCGCCCTGACAAAGATGGCACTGGGCAATGATAAAAGCGCGATAAACCGAGACAAACAGATTATCTAAAGGACTTTCCGGAGAGGGCATATGCTGTTGAACCTCCAGCGCGTCGTGATAGCGCTGGTTAACAACATGGCAATAGCTGAGAATATTGCATATCAGGCCATCAACCCAGGTGTCGCCGCAGGGCACTTCGGCCAGCAACGGCTGAACAATAGCCAGACTCTCCGGGATGTTTTCCGCAAAGGCTTCGCAAATTGCCCGCACAACCCGCAATTTACACCAGGTGCTGCGGGTTAAATCCTCACGATGATGAAGTACCATCTGATCGAGGTTATCAAGCAGCTGCCTCGACTCATCAAAGTGGAAATAATGCGCCAGTGCCCAGGCCAGATTAATTTGCAGGTCAATGCGCGAAGGATCGGTGCTGGGCGGTAAATGATGCATCCATGAAATCAGGGTATCGATATCCCCTTCTTCCGCCAGTGACTGAGCGCTTGCGCCGTCCTGTACGGGGCTATGCACCGGCTTGCCTGCGCTGAGCGCATGGCGTACCGCTTCAGACCACAGTTTCTGTTCGACGAACCAATGACTGGCTAATTCATGTAGCTGTTTGCGATCAATATCGTTGTTCTGCTGCAGCATGATCCGAAGATTTTCCTGCAACAGAGGATGGTAGCGGAACCAGTAGCCTTGTTCGTCAAGGGCTGACAAAAAAAGGTTGTGTCGCTCAATCCATGTCAGCATCGCTTTACTATCATCTCGTCCTGTCACTGCGTTGCATAATTCGGCATTTAACCGACTGAGGAAGGACGTTTTTACCAGGAAATCGAGAACCTCTTCCGGCAGCGGATCCAGGACCACCTCTTTCAGATAGCGGGCAATAGACCGTGTTCCTCCATGCATATTGCGCAACAGATGCTCGGGATCATGCTGTAATTCTGCGGACAATGAAGCGATCTTCATCCCTGCAATCCAGCCCTCAGTCACGGACTGTAGCCGCTGTGCATGGTGGTTGCTGAGGGGTAGCGCAACCGTGCGGCTAAAATAGTGTTTTGTTTCTTCGAGCGTGAATTGCAGGTCTCGATCATAGATTTCCACCAGTTGGTCCTGGGCCTGCAGCTGGCTCAGCGCAAGATTCGGGTGGAAACGGCTGCCAATGATCAGATGCAAGGCGGCAGGCGCATGCTTGATTAAATACCCCAGCGCTTCATAGACCCCACGATCGTTAATCACGTGGAAGTCGTCGATGATCAGGTATACGTCATGCGGGCAATAGTGTAGCTGGTTAATGAGCCCGGCCAGCAGTTGCTCGGAGCTGGAGAGCTTCTGCTCTTCCATGTCACGCCAGAAATCGGCGTCCCAGTCAGCATAGAGTGGACGCAATGCTTGCAGCAGATAAGGAATAAACTGCCATACGTCATCATCATCCTCATCGAGGCTCAGCCAGGCGATACGTTCCCCCTGGGCGACCATCTGCTGATGCCATTGCGCCAACAACGTGGTTTTGCCAAATCCAGCGCCGGCGCAGACGACGCCCAGCCGGCACTGCTGAACGGGATTGAGAAGCTGAAGAAGCCGGGGGCGCTCCAGCAATTGTATCGAGGAGCGAGGCGGGACGAATTTGGTCAGGATTAACGGCAAGCCTCGCGTCAGCCGCAATGGCCCGGAGACCAGTGAGGGTGATTGGCGACCTTCTAAATCCAATGGCTTCATCCGTGGTGTCTACTCGTTTTGTTTTTTTTCAATTGTACGCCAGCCACCGGGATGACATGGGGCAGGCAAACTTTATGGCTACACAAAATTTTGAAAGTTTGACCTCAAGCATGAAAACCCCCACCTACCCCCCCATGAAGGTGGCTTCGCACTCTCTCTAACCGCTCGTAGATTCATTGCATGGGTGTGGCCAGGGTTATTCGCCCTGTCTGTTGGCCCCGCCTGGGTGACCTTTATTGAGGAGAATTAAACGATGCTCAGCAAACAGGCGTTATTGCAGGCTTACCGCAAGATGCGGGAGATCAGGACCTTTGAAGAGCGGTTGCATCAGGAAAATACCAGCGGTGATATTCCGGGCTTCATTCACCTTTATACCGGTGAGGAGGCCATCGCGGTGGGGGTCTGCGAAAATTTAACGAGCGCAGATTTCATTGGTTCAACACACCGTGGACATGGCCACTGTATTGCTAAAGGTTGTGACATTCACGGCATGATGGCCGAAATATTCGGTAAGGACAGCGGGTTATGTCGCGGTAAGGGCGGGTCGATGCACATTGCCGATCTGTCGAAAGGAATGCTGGGGGCGAACGCTATCGTTGGGGGAGCCCCTCCACTGGCCATCGGCGCCGCGCTAACGGCAAAAACGCTAAAAACCGGCAACGTCGGTGTCTCTTTTACGGGCGATGGGGGTTCTAATCAGGGCCTGGTCTTTGAAGCCATCAATATGGCCGTCGTGCTCCAGCTTCCAGCCGTCTTTATTTTCGAGAACAACGGTTACGGCGAAGGGACCGGCCATGACTACGCCGTGGGTGGGCGTGATATCGCCCGGCGCGCCGCTGGCTTCGGCCTGCCGGCAGTGACCGTCGATGGCACCGATTTCTTTGCCGTTTATGAGGCAACCTCAGAGGCGGTCAAGCGTGCGCGAGAAGGCGGTGGCCCAAGCGTCATTGAGGCCAAAGCCTTCCGCTGGCATGGTCATTTTGAGGGCGATCCCGCGCTATACCGCGCGGAAGGTGAAGTGCAACGCCTGCGTGAACAACATGATCCGCTGAAGATTTTCACCGCTAAGGTCAAGCAGCATATCACCCAGGAAGAACTGGCGGCGATTGACGAGGAAGTAGAAGCCCTGGTCAACGATGCCGTATTGAAGGCCCGCGCCGCTGCCTACCCGGCTCCGGAAGACCTGCTGACAGACGTGTACGTCTCATACTGAGGGTGATAACCATGACAATAAAAACCTATCGTGAAGCGGTCAAGGAAGCCCTGGCTCAGGAAATGGAGCGCGATGAACGCGTGGTACTCATCGGTGAAGACTTGCGTGGCGGTCATGGCGGAAATGCGCCCGAAGAGGCAAAGATTGAAGCCTT